>Ga0207661_10000078_pt1 | contig 67068 bp, 102 predicted proteins | sample KBSC713LmetaG_FD_184337 | JGI IMG/M metagenome (GOLD analysis project Ga0207661, IMG submission 184337) | Corn rhizosphere microbial communities from Kellogg Biological Station, Michigan, USA - KBS C7.1-3L metaG (SPAdes) (version 2) | ecosystem: Host-associated > Plants > Roots > Rhizosphere ...
CAAGAAAGAGCGATGGCCGGGTAAGGGGCCCAGAACGTAGCTTCACCGGAGCACGGCTGTAACAAATAGAAAAATAATTCTGAAATTTGGGGCGACCTATGAGCTTAGCAGAGCGGGGCAAGACGGAGCGGAAGCAGGAACAGTGTGAGCACTTGGTAATGGTGATGCTGCATTATCCGACTTTTTCAAAGGGCTGGATATGCCGTGATTGCGGCGAAACGGTATTACGCGACTCTGGCTACATCATTGGCTTAGTTGCGTTGAAAGTGAGGAAGCCATGACCAAGCCAGCGGACGAGCGGACAGCGAAATTACAGGAGCGGGCGATGCAAAGGACGGAAGATTTTGCTAACTGCGATCCTACGCTAAGAAAACAGTTTGCGGAATTTGCAGCTGCCTTTGCCGAATCCGAACGTTCCTCAGCCATGAAGGAAGCCGCAAATATCCGCACTCAGTTGTTGGAAGTGACCGCGAAGGTAGCGCGTGGCGTGTACATGCCGGACATCGACAACTGCCGCAACATTCAAGAGGCGAGGGCGGTAATTGAGAGAGCAGATGCCTTGAGAGTGGGACTGGCATTCGAGCTTAACAAGATTCTGAAACTTTTGGACGGCGGCGAACGGTAAAGGGGAGGAGAGAGGAAAACAAATGGACGTTCCCAAAATTCTATACAACAGAGCCGAGGAGATGACGCTCGATTGGGCCAAGGAAATCAGAACGTCTAATAGCATCGACAGCCTGCTCATATATTCACGTGGCAGATCTGAGGCAATTATCGAAGTATTAGAGGCAATAAAAAAACTGAAATCGTGACGCTGGGGGAATGGGGTAATGGGAGAGAAGATGACGGAGACGAAAATGTTTAGGCACAACGGCTTTGAGCATGATGTTGACAGGCAGGCGCAAGCGGTAATCGACACGCATCCGGGGAGCACACTGACCGCCGCTTATAGAGCAGTAGCAGTGGAATTATTCTCCATAGTCTCAGCCTCTCCGCAGCCGCGTTGTCCGAAATGCCGTAGCGAGAGAGTAACCATTGCCTTCGGCGCACATCTCGAAAAAGACAAGAAAATATTTTCATCTCGATGCCGCGAAGAAGAATGCCAATTCAGGACGGAGTTTTCTTCTGAGATGGCCCAGTTCTTTACCCCAGCCCCAGCTCAGGAGCCGCCGAAGGGAACATGTCCGTGCTCAAAAGATCACGGGCCACACGAAGGGAAACTGATTAACATTTCATGGCATGGGCTTGATCTTACAGTGTGCGAAAGGCATGAGCCGCTGTACCGTCCACTTCCGCCGATTGATGCTATGGCCGAATACCGGGCCGCGCAGCCCGTGGAGAATAGCAGCAGGTGCCCCAAGTGCGATCAGCCGACTAAGCCGATGTATGGCGACGAGCCACCGTCAGAGTGGGACCATCATTGCCCAGCCGAGCCCATCTCAGGCGGAGCATCCACAGGGGAGCAGCCGCCGACATGGGAGCAAGTTTTAGAAAAAGAACCGGAGCCTAAGCCATGGACAAGCCTCACTGAAAGATTATGCCCATGTGACCGCGTGGATTGCATGTTCTGTGGCCCGCGCATCGCTAACAGAGTCATGAATTTGGCAGCGCGTCCCTCTGAGCCATCCGCGCCCAAGGTTGAGCCGCCCGCTTATTTAGAACAATGCTCAAAAGAAGGTCCAGGCTGTGATTGTGTTGGCGTGTGCAAATTCCGGCCCGCCCAAGCAACGGAGACGGCCTCCGCGCCACAGGAGCACAACTGTCCTGAATGCGGCAGATGGCATTCGATACTGAGGGCCATTAAACCGGCCGCCGCCCCCTCGGTGGCAGGAACGCAGCCCACGCCCACAGCAGAAGAAGTTTGCAAGGCGTTATGGAGTGGCGGTTATGGAAAGAGCACCGAACTAATTGTGGCGCGAGTCTTGGAATATCTGAGAGGTAAATCATGAAGCACGATTGGCAGTTTTTTGCAGACGGCACAGCTAAGTGCAGGCGTTGTGGAATGGCTGTTATTTCATCGGGTGCATTTATTGAGGGCAGAAGAGGGAGTTGTAATTCTACGTCCACTGCTACCTATCCGACACCAATGATGACAACCGATAAGGAAACCTTCGGCGCGGCCCAAGGGACGCCACAGGTGGAAGAGGGCGAACTGCTGCGAGTCATGCGACTAATAGCAGAACTACCGATTGTTGAGCGCGGCATGGATATTCCCAATGCGGCCGCAGTTTTGCAGCATATGGCTAAGAATGCTTTACGTTCGCACTTAGTAGGCGCACCCCGCTCAGCCGGGGCCGGAGGAGAAGAAATAATGCCGCATCTGCCGATTTCCGAAATGACGAACAAAGAACTGTTGTACTACTTCGAGTTGTGGGCGCGTGGCCGCAAGAGTGTTGAAACCATTAAGGCTGAGATACTGCGCAAATTGGAATCAGTTGCCCCCTCTCCAGCGCAAGGAACGCCGGAGCCGCCTAACGCAACTGAATTGTATCGCAAGGCACTGGAACGAATTGCAGCACAGGATTGTGGCATATCTCATCAAGGATGGGGTGGGCCTACGTGTTTGGGCGTAATTGCACACGCCACAAAACACCCCAAAAAGTACGAGGCCAATCACCGCCAAGACATCCTCAATTTCAAGCATTGCTGTGATAGTTGCTTTGCAAAATCAACACTAGAAACCGCCGCGCTGGCCGGGCCGCAGAACGGGCAAGGGTGGGTGAAGGTGGAAGATGGTTTGCCGGAACCAGGGGAAAGAGTAGAGGGGATCGTATCTTACACCACATCAGGATACAGGGCGATTGCGTACAGAACTGAACCGATGCTTGGCAATGGCACAGGTTGGACGTGGCGACATGCTTACGCAAGCGAAGGAACTCAGGCACCTTGGTTCACGCACTGGAGAAAAATTTTGCCCGCCCCACCCACCGGGACGCGCCAACGGAGAAGAAGCTGTGAGCCAAGATAAGATTCTGCATTTTTCAATGCCACAACGCCTGATGGCAGAAATGCGTTTAGCTCTGGCATCGGGAGATGTTGGGCGAATCTCAGAAGTTTATTACCAGATGTGGCCAGAGGAGCTGCCAAAGCCTGAAGCTGCCATTGAAACATTTATCAGGCGGCAACATCCACGTTCGCGGTTTTATTACACGTCAGAGACAGTATGCGGAGAGTGTAATGCGCCAATTTATCTGTGTGGCGGAAACTGGATACATGATGATGCTTTGCATACATGTAAATTGGGCAAGTTCGCAAAAGGGGAAAGGGTTACAGGCGCAAGGCCCGCCGGGGACGCGCAGGGGGAGGGGCGTAAATGAGCGTGTACGTCGATGACATGGAAGCGCCGTATCGCGGAATGAAGATGTGCCACATGATAGCGGATTCAACAGAGGAACTTTTGGCTATGGTTGACCGCATCGGCGTAAAGCGGAAATGGATTCAGCAACCGGGAGGGCCGCGTGAGCACTTCGACATCTGCCTTGCCAAAAAGAAGCTGGCCTTGGAAGCCGGGGCGATTGCAATAACGTGGCACGATCTCGCGCAGATTACATGGAAGCGGACTAAGGAATGGAGATCCAAAAAGTTGCCCAGCGTAGCAGAAAGGACTGAGCCGTGACGTAAAATACAAAAGTTTACAAGTTAGCAAACAACTACTCTGAAAAATAGTTTGCAATAAATACTTTCCATGGTGATATATTCCCTATTGACAACTAGAGGGAGTGGAACACATGAGAAAAGTAATTAGTTTACTGATGATTTGCGTAGCACTTGCGGTTTTTAATCCCATTCCAGTTCAAGCGCAGTTTCAGAATCCCTCTGCAATATCTGTTTATTCTCCAGCCACGGTCACAGTCACAGCGACATGTACAACTACGGGATGTCCTACATTTACTCTTCCCGCAGTCTGTACAGCGACAGTACGCCTAGCAGGGACAAATAGCGCGGTGTCTGTTATCGCCCAAGTTAGCAATGATGGTGGAGCGAATTATAGTCCGATTGTTCCTACAGTTGTTGGTGGAACAGGACTAACTACTCCCAATGGAACAGTAACCGCTACTACAGGAGCGATGGTTGCTGGATTCTATGCATTACAGCTTCCGACTTACAATCGCGTTCGTTTTATCGTCGGTACTCTCACTGGAACAAATTTAACAATTACGCTGAAGGCTAGCAGCGCATGTAATGGTGGAGCAATCCTGTAAAAAGTCTTACGGTAAGACAATGTGGACACTTTCTACACAATCGAGAAACTTGGCAACAAACAGAGGCTTACGCCTGAAGGGTTTCTGCTTTGCGAAGATGTCCCGATTGCGCGAACGGGTACGCAGCTTTATTTGGCGCGAGAAGTTCCTGAGATTGAAGCCGATAGTCAAGGCCATGTCACAATGGAGCGCGACGAAGAAGATGTATTCAGGCCAGAAACAATTGCAAGCGTCAACGGAAAGTGCATTACCGTTGACCATCCTAATGATCTAGTAAGGCCGCATAGCTGGAGAGATTTAGCGGTAGGAGTGGCATTAAACGCAAGACGCGGAAGCAATGGAGATAAAGATTTATTACGCGCTGATTTGTTGATTACGGATTTTGAAGCTATCGAGCAAGTAAGACAGCGTACCGAAGATGCAAAGCGCGGACTAGGGACGGGGCAGGAAATAAGTGCAGGGTACAACTACAACGGGGTACAGATTGCAAAAGGCAGGGGCAAACAGACCGATATATGGATTAACCATATAGCCCTAGTTGACGCGGCGAGATGTGGAAGTAGATGCAGTATCGGTGACGCGGTAGTGGTAGAAAAAAAGAGAACGTCAAAAATTGTAAGAGTGTTTATACATAGGAGCTGAAATGAAACTCTGGGAAAAACTCAAAGCGGCCTACAACGGAAAAGACTGCAAGACTTTTGATGAGGCCATTGCCGAGTTGAAGGCTAAGGATGAGGACTCAGAGGGTGGGACTGCGGTACATGTCCACACAAACGAAGGCCGTTCGGCTTATGATGATGACACCTTAAAAGGTTTGTTTGAGAAAAACGAAACCGAGCATAAGGCGATGGATGAGCGCATGGCCGCGTGTGAAGGCATGATGAAAACGGCCAATGATGCCAAGGCCAAAGACGAAGAGGAAAAGAAAAAGAAAGAAGAAGAGCAGAAGGCCAAGGACGCGGAGAAAGAAAAAGAAGAAAAGGAAATTAAGGATGCATTGGCCGATGAAGCTCCGGCAGGGGAAGAAGAAAAAGCCAAGACAGCGAAGGACAGCAGTTATTTAGTCGAAAGTTTCCAGACTACAAAATCAAAGGCGGAAATCATTGCTCCGGGAATCCATCTGCCAGCGTTTGATAAGGCGGCAGACCCAAAGGTTACGTTTAATTCCATCTGTGGATTGAGGCGTAAAGCAATCCAGTCGGCAGCGCGTGATGCTGATTCACTGGCAATGATTCTGAAACTCAGCGGCGGCAAAGCATTCGATTCGGCCAAGATGGATGGAATGTCTTGCGGTCGGATTAAAGTTTTGTTCGATTCATTGGCAGAAATGAAACGCTTGGCCAACAATGCAGCGGCCAACAAGGAAAAGCCGGACATGGCTGCATTGTTGCAAACCGATGGTCAGCCGATGAGCAATGAGAAATTTAAATCGGTGCGAGAAGAAGCGCGTAAGAAGCGCGGTCAGCACGTATAAAAGTTTTGAAATAGAAATTTTTCAGGAGGCAACACAATGGGCGCAGCGTTTACATTCAGAGCGGGAGCGGGATTTCCCGGCAACGTAACTCGCCAAGAGAACAGCATTATTGAACCTGCTCTCATTGATGCCGCAGCACCGCCATTGCTTTATGGTGTGCCAGTGGTGATTGATCCGACTACGCAAGGCGTGAGACCGTTGGTAGCTGGCGATAGTGGATTGACGAATTTTTATGGAATTTTGGTTCGCGCATTCCCGACATCGCAAGCGTCAACTACAAATTTTGGAAATACTCCACTCGGCACTAACCCAGCTCCTCCTACCAGCGGCCCCTGTGATGTATTAGTAAGTGGATATATCAATGTACAGGTTCCTATAGGATCGGCATTGGCCTTGAAGAACGGCGCGGTATTTGTGTGGGTAGCTGCGACATCAGGAGTTCATATTCAGGGTGGATTTGAAACGGCTGCAAATGGCGGTAACACTATTGCCATCGGCGGTGCAGGCGTAACAACGCATTACAACGGTGGCCAAGACGCGAACGGGATCATCGAGTTAGTGTTTAACATTTAAGTTTCGGAACAAAGTTTATTTCCGACAGGGAGTGGCCTGAAAACATGGCCACACCTAATTTTAGGAGGAAGCGCAATGTTGACTTTCGATCAGAGGGCGTTCGATGCCACAGGTATCCCAATGGGCAAGAAACTTGGGGGAACCTACACTAAAGACGGAAAGTCTTACGATTCCACAGGCGCATTCCTCGAGAATGAACTATCGCGCATCGACCCCAAGATGCACATGCCGCTTGCCGATATTCAGTATGATCGGGATATCGACATTCGCAGCGACGTAACGATGGCCGATGAATTTTCCAGTTTCACGGTATCGACATTCGGCGGCACAGGTGGACTCGGTACGGGAAACTCAATCGGCAACGGTAAGCACTGGATTGGTCAGAACTCCACGGCCATCAGTGGGGTGTCGGTAGATATCGGATTGATTACGCATCCACTGCGCAAGTGGGCCATTGAATCCGCGTATGACATATGGGACATCGAGCAGAGTGCGAAGCTTGGCCGTCCGATTGACCAGCAGAAATTCTATGCGCTTCAGAGAATGCACGAAATGGAAGCAGATGAGCAGGCTTACATTGGTGACATTCCAAACGGTGACGCTGGATTGCTTACGCAACCTTCAACCGTGGTAGTGCCTCAGAACGTAGCGATAGGAGGGGCAGGAAGCACGTCATGGGCGCTGAAAACTCCGGCAGAAATTCTTGCCGATGTAAACACGGCAGTAACGGCGGTATGGACTGCCAGCGCGTATGCGGTGATGCCGGAAAGAATTTTGCTGCCACCAGCGCAATACGGGGCAATCAGTACTGCTTTGATTTCTTCTGCTGGACAGGGATCAGTGTTGAAGTACCTGAAACAGAATTCAGTAGTGATGGCGAAGGAAGGAAAAGAGTTGGACATTCAGCCTGTGAAGTGGCTGGCAGGAGCGGGTGTAGGTGGAACAATCGGTACGCCGGGAATAGATCGCATGGTGGTCTATACCAAGCGTGAAGAGTACATTCGTTTCCCCTATGTACCGATGGCGCGTACCCCGGTAGAGTTCCGTGGCATCTATCACATCACTACTTACTACGGCAAAATGGGAGTGGTGGAGGTTGTATATCCACAAACCGTAGGATATTTCGACGGAATCTAGTTAATAAAGTAATTAGCAGAAAGTCTTACCGTAAGACAATTTTTAGGGAGAGAAAAAGTTATGGCTACCACGAACGTAACAGAGAAAAAAGACGAAGGAACCTCAACCTATTTCTTTCCCAGAGTTGTCCACTTGCGCCTAGCAGATGGAAGCCTGTTGAAGTTTGCGCCGGGGCCGCGAGAGGTTCCAAACAATCTGCATCCGGCAGAGATGGAAATTCTCAAGCGCAACGGGGTAAAGCCGATTGGCCAGACCTCTAAACAGGTCATTGCGGCGACGGAAGCGGCCATTGCTGCCCCTGCTACCGACTTAGACACTGCCAAGGTCAAAGCTATTCAGGAGAAGGCTCTGGCGCAGTCCGGTGAAAAATCTACGGAGTTATCATCTGACGAAAAAGCCAAGGCCGCAAAGGAAAAGGCAGCGATAGATAAAGCTAGGTCGGATGCTGATGTCAAGGTAGCAACGGACAAAGTCAGGACAGATGCGGACACAAAGAAAACAACCTAATATTTTTTAACGGGGGAGGGTCTAGGCAATGTCATCTGTACCTCTTCCTGTCCCGAGTACGTTTCGCGCTGATTTCCCAGAATTCGCAAACACTACAACCTATCCCGATAGCCTGATTAACTTCTGGCTTGGGATAGGCGTTTTGCGTTTAACGGCAAAATGGGGAACGCTGCTGAATCAGGGATTGGAATTATTCACAGCGCATTTTATTTCGATCAGCGCAATGAATCAGTTATCGGTAGCGGCTGGTGGAATACCGGGAATGCAGCGCGGAGTTATTAGCTCGGAGCAAGCGGAGATATCGGTTAGCTACGATACGGCGGCTGCAATAGTAAAAGATGCGGGGCATTGGAACCTAACTGTATATGGAACGTATTTTCTGGAACTAGCTAATTTGGTTGGCATGGGGCCAATACAAGTTAGTCCTAGTTGGTGGCAAAACAATGGGGTACAGGTTAATGCTTTAGGATGGCCGTGGTTCCCGTTCTAGGTTAGAATGATAACCCAATGCCTACAAACGTAAACATCAATGTAAACATTACAGTAGATAATCTAGCGCAATTTGAAGCGGCGATTAATCTACTTCAGAAAAAGCAAGTGCTAGCAGGAGTACCAGAAGCCAAGGCACGCAGAAGTGGGCCAATCAATAACGCGACACTAGCGCGAATCCACGACAAAGGGAGTCCATCGCAAAACATTCCCGCTAGGCCATTTATGGAGCCGGGAATTAAATCAGTACAGAGCAGGATGGAGCAGAAGTTGTTAGGTGTAGGCCAAGCGGTGCTTGAAGGTGATACGGTTAAAGCGGAGCAAGGGTTAGAAAGCGTGGGATTGATAGCGCAGAACGGATTACGCGCAATGGTTAATTCCAACATTCAACCTGCATTGAAACCAGCAACATTGGCAGCGCGTAGGCGTAGGGGAAGGACAGGAACAAGAACATTGGTATCTTCGGGAGAAATGCGCAATAGTCTTACCTATGTAGTAAAAGACAAATGAAATGTGTCCACTACTCAATCCCGGCGCAGTAGTTTTAAGCAGCCCAATGCTGCTTGATACCTTCAGTGTAATGCGCAGGATTGAAACGGTAAACAGTTCCGGAGAATCGGTGCTTTCGGTTTCCGCTACAACTGGAATCTATGGAGTAGTTAAGCCCATAGGTGACAGACTAGATCGTAGAGCGGATGAAGATTCCAGCAAGAAAGATTTGCGAGTGTTTACCAAGTTTGCGCTGAGAGGATCGACAAGGGATGGAGTACCCACAGATTACAAACCTGACCTTGTGTACTGGCATGGGAACAACTTCCTTGTAGTTGATGTTAGGGATTGGGGAGCATACGGAGTAGGATACGTAGTAGCAGAATGTAACTTATTTGAGCTGGTATCGGCTCCTCCTCAAGTAAATTCAGGGTTAGGAAATTCTGGAACCCTGCTGCCGTTCGGGGGACTCGTGACGGCCTATCAACCTACAATCATTTCCAGCAATCAGGCGACAATACCTATTACGATTCTGGCACAGAACGGGATTCTGTTTAAGAATGGAATCCAACTGCAAGCGCCTAGCCAGTTCACGATATCAGGGCAGACTATAACTTTTGTGGATCTATTAGTACCGGGGGACGCGCTCACATTCTACGCATGAAAAAATTCCTAAAAAGTCTCACGGTCATACTTTTTTATGCTCTGGCAATAGGGCAAAACCTTCCCAATATTTCCACCCAAACCAAAGGGCAACTGCCAATCAATAGGTTGAATGCGCCGGGGGTAGCAGGGTTATGCTTACAGACAGATGGATTGGGAAATGTTGCGGTACAAAGTTGCTCGGGAACAATATCGGGAACAGTAACAAATTTCAGCGCAAACAATCTGTCTCCGTTATTTGTGACTTCTGTATTTAATCCGACTACTACGCCAGCCTTAAGTTTCTCGCTATCAAGCTTTGCGCCACACACATTTTTTGGTAATAATACTTCGGTAACGGCGATTCCGGGCGCACAATCCATAGGAATCGCTGACCTTCCGGGGTCAGGGGCCGTCACCATTAATACCTCATTTCCTATTGGTGGGGGTGGCTCTTTGGCTCTTGGGGGAAGTTTGAGTTTGACGTGCGCAAGTTGCGTTACTAATATCCCGCAATTGCCGATAACAAAAACTGCTGTAGCTTCAAGTTGGATCAATTCCTACGATTCAACTACAGGATTATTTACTGCTACACGTCCAGCATATACAGACTTGACAGGATTACCGCAGCTTGCGGTGACAAAAGCGGCAGCTTCATCTAATTGGCTGCGTAGCTATGATTCAACCACTGGATTATTTGTAGCTAGTCAACCTGCTTACTCTGATATTTCTGGGACTCCGCAGCTTGCGATTACCAAAACATCCATATCGTCAAACTGGATTAATTCTTACAACTCTGCAACTGGATTATTTACGGCAACGCAACCTGCAACCGCAGACTTGAGCGACTTTCCATCTCAAGCTACAAACTCAGGTAAATTCCTGACTACTAATGGAACGGTATTGAGTTGGGGGTCGCCATCGGGTGCAGGTACGGTAACCAGTTTTAGTAGTGGAAATTTATCGCCACTATTTACAACTTCAGTAGCAACCGCGAACACAACGCCAGCACAGACTTTTGCGTTATCTACAGCGGCTGCGCATCTGTTCTTTGGAAACAATACGGCAATTACCGCTGCTCCTGCTTATGAAGCAATTGGGAATAGTGACCTTCCCGGCTCTGGTGGGGTAACTTTAAATACGACTTCACCAATCACGGGAGGCGGATTAGTAACTCTGGGGAATGCTCTTACGTTAGCGTGTCCATCGTGCTTGACTTCGGTAACTGCTCATAATCTTCTAAGCGCAACGCATGGCGATACCACAACACATGCAGTCTTACGGGGAGACTTAATTGCAGGAATCGGCGTAGCACCGACTTGGACAGCAGTAGCCAAAGGTGGAACGAATACCTATCCAAAATGGAATGCAAGCGGGGATGTAGTAGCGTCAACTTTGGCAGCGTCGGGGGTAGGTTCGCCAACTACTTGCACGAATCAGGCTGTGACTGCGTTCACTCTAAATGCCGATGCTGCGCCTACGTCAACCTGTACGACTATCACGAATGCATTTACGACAGGAACATTTCCAGCTACAGCACATAATTTATTGAGTTCTACTCATGGTGATACGACACCGGGAAGCGTAGTAACTGGCGATGTAATCAGCGGCCAATCGAGCGCATGGGCAAGGCTGGCGGGAAATAGTACGACAACGCCGCAATATCTGAAGTCACTTGGAAGCGGAGCGGCGGCAACTGCCCCAAGTTGGGCGCAAGTGGCCTACACCGATCTATCGGGGGTACCTAGTACATTCGCGCCAACTGCACATAACATCCTGTCAACTGCTCATGGTGATACCACGGCAGCAGCAGCGGTAAGGGGTGATGGATTTTTTGCCATAGGTGTAACCCCTACTTGGCAGAGGTTAGCGCATCCGGCAACTACAGGCGGATATTTTAAATGGAATGGTACGGACATAGTAGCTTCATCTCTGGCGGCAAGTGGAACGGGAAATTGTGGAGCCAATAATTTTGAAACGGGGAGCAATGCTGACGCTGCCCCTACATGTGCGCAACCTGCGTTTACTAATCTTTCAGGTTCGGTAGCTGCTGCACAGATGCCAGCATTGACCGGGGACATTACAAGTACGGCAGGAACGGTATCTACTACTCTGGCAACTGTAGCTACACCGGGAACCAATACGAAAGTTACATTCAATGCCAAGGGTCTAGTTACTTCAGGGGCATCGGCTGTATTGGCATCGGCAGACTTCGTAAATCAGGGTACGACTACAACGCTGCTGCATGGAAATGCGGCTGGCAATCCATCGTTTGCTGGAGTCAATTTAATAAACGACGCTTCGGCCAATCAGGGAACAGTAAATCAGTTGTTACATGGGAATGCAGCGGGTCAGCCATCATTCAGCGCAGTGGCCAGCGCGGATTTAAATTTAACCACGACTGCATGTACAAACCAATTTGTATCTGCAATTTCTTCAGGTGGAGTGGGAACATGTACTACGGATACTCTGGCATCGGCGCAACATGCGAATCAAGGTACGGTAAATACCGTGTTGCATGGGAACGCTGCGGGAAATCCCGCATTTAGTGCGGTAACGTCTGCTGACACTACAGGGACGTTTCCAGCCACGGCACACAACTTACTATCGGCAACGCATGGCGACAGCACCACGGGCACTGTAGCGCGAGGGGACATCATTACAGGGCAAGGCGCAAGTCCCACATGGACGCGACTAGCGAAGGGAGCAGCTAATCAATTACTCTCTATGGATGCTACGGGAACCGATATTATATGGGCAGCGCCTTCGGGTGGAACGGGTACGGTAACATCTTTTAGTTCTGGTAATCTATCGCCAATTTTCACAACTTCTGTAGCCACGGCAACGACAACTCCTGCTCAAACATTTTCACTATCCACGGCAGGAGCGCATACATTTTTAGGGAATAACACTGGAGCTACAGCAGCACCCGCCTATGTACAACCTGCATTCACGGATATTTCTGGCGTAGGGTCTTGTGCTCAAGAGCCTGCACTAACAGGAGATGTAACATCCAGTGGGTGTGCGGCCACGATAGCCAGTAATGCTGTAACGCAATCCAAGGTTACAGGTGGCTATGTCGATCTAACGAACGCCCAGAATCCGATTGCAGGAAATAAAACATTTTCCGGCAATGTGTCGGCACTATCATTCCAATTCACACGCCGGATGGTGGATCAGGAGGCAGGTGCGGACTTCGGCGCAAAGCTGAATAACTGCATTGTCAATATCACGAATGGACTCAACGGAGCTTTTGGTGGCATTTGCGATGCGTCAAACCTGCAAGGATTTCAAGCAGCAGCGGCGACGATCACCGTTAACCACGATCTTGTAACAATATTGCTGCCTTGCAACGTAGTTTTGACGCTTGCCGGTTCCCCCGGTCTAAGTTGGACAAATACCAATGGTGCCATGCTTGGATGCTCTCAACAAAACACCATTATTACAACCTCATCCGCAACCGCAGACGTGATTTCCCTAAGCTCGCTAGCGACCAAAAATCATTTCTCAGATTTTACGGTTCAATCGGCAGTAACTAGAACTGCCGGTAGCGGTATCAGAGTGTCAGGTGGGGATAATGATTTTGAGCGTATTGCTGTATTGCCAACATGGAATGGGGTAAGTCTCGATACTGCCACTAGCTCGGGAGGCAACATCTTTCGTTCCGTGCGATTTGGCGGCGGCGGATCTGGTGGTGCGTGGAACTGCCAGACCAAGACCGGAGGCGTGGCAACTGGAAACGTAGCTTCAAACTCATTTGTCCAAGGCGTTTGGGATAGCAATGGCGGAGCATCTGTAGCAGACGCTCTAATATGCATTCAAGACGGTACAGACTCGTTAGACATCATCGGAGGTCAAGCCGTAGCGAACTTGGGCGGGGGAACAGACGCTATTCCAGTTCACTTCGAATTGGTTAATGCTGGCAATGCCCCATCCAACATTCGCATTACTGGCCTCACAATGGAAGGAGGCGTAACTAAGCCTGCTATGAAGATAGATTCCGTCTTTGGAATGGAATGCACCGCTTGCACTTTTCAGTCCAGCTTGCAAGGTTTACTGGCTAACTCTGGAACGCGTATTAAAATCAACGGTGGCCTGTTCTTCAATAACCAGCAAGAGGGTGTTCGTGACAACAATACAGCGGTTACCGATCTCCAAATACTCGGAGCAAGGTTCTGCAATAATGGACTAGGCACTACTAATACCTTTAGCGATTTCTTTGCGGTAGCTGCGGCCACCGGATTTTTTGTACAAAATAACCGATTCCTTGCTTGTCAAGCGGGTGGCAATGCACCAAAAAACAACGTCGAGATCGCGTCAGGAGCAAGTACAAACTATCAAGTAACAAACAATGGGTTTGCCAATGCTACAGGAGCACCTATCTTAGATGGTGGTACAGGAACAGACAAGGTAATCTGCGGAAACACTCCAGATGCTACTGGCGTAAATTCATTCTGTAATGTACGCAAAATATATCTCACGGGTAACTATACAAATGCAACCACATCCCTGACTAACGTATCATCTGGTAATACTCTGGCTTTTGCGGTAGGAGCAAACAAAGATTATGCGCTAACCTGCGAGTTGTTCTATCAGGCTGCATCTACTGGTGGATTGCAAATAGGATTTACTGGCCCTGCTTCGCCTACAGCTATAAACTATTCTGTGATGATGGCCACAAATGTAACAGCATCAAATTATGGATCAACTACAGCATTTGGTAATAAGATTCCGGCCACTGGAGTAGCAGTAGGGGCGGCGACAACAAACTTTCCTGCTCATATTGCTCTCATGTTACGTAATGGAGCTAACGCTGGAACAGTTACACTGCAAGCGGCAAGCGTTGCGTCAGCAACTTTGACTATTAACAACACATCGTTTTGCACGATACAGTAATAGTCTCGCGGTAAGACTTTTATGAGCACATCAGCCACAGGCGGTTATTTAATACCATCGGCAACGAACGCAAAAGAAGACGAAACTCTACGTGTGTTCTTTCAGCAGATGGTATCGGGGATAACCGGGATAGACGGAACGATGGTGCGTCCGAGATGGCAAGCGGAACCGCCAAACATGCCGCAATTTGGGAGCGATTGGGCAGCGATAGGTGTAACGAAAAGAGTGCGAGATACCAATGCCTACGTGACGCACAAGGATACGATAGACGAAAACGGAAACAACATAATATCGGATTACGTCTATAGAAACGAAGTCATGGACGTGCTTTGTTCTTTCTATGGGCCTAACTGTGAAGCTAAATCAGAATTACTTGCCATGGGTTTAGAAGTAGATCAGAACCGAGAAATCATGCAACTATCCGGATTCGGGTTAGTATGTGTGGAAGATGCGGTAATGATGGCGGATTTTTTTAACAACCGAGAAGTAACAAGAATCGATCTTCCATTTCAGATGCGCCGAGCACAGTTGTATCAATACTCAGTGCTCGATCTAGTAGCAGCGGAAGTAACTATTATTGAGGATATTGAAGGAGTGAGTGATACAATCACGGTGACGAAGCAGCCCTCATTCGGATTTAACGTGACGAATGGAAATGTGCAGGGATTCGGTGCAGGTAATTGGGTGCTATGAACAAGGCGAAGTTAAATAAATTCGCGTACATACTACTTCGAGAGCGTCTTACGTTTGGCGATATGGAAGCAATACTAAACGAAGTAGAATCACCCGATGAGCCTGACATGGTGCCAGCGGTAGCAGGGTACATTGAAGAGATCGTAAGTCGCATTACTGCATCTGGCCTGAAATGCGCAGAGAATATGTGCAATACTGAGTTTGAAGATGTGAGAATGGTAAGGAACACTGTTGTTTTGGGTAGTGCTGGAATAAACCAAAGATTGGAATTTGTAGAAGTTCCGATGTGCGCCGATTGCCGTAGAAGAAATCCTGAGGCAGTCTTACTGTAAGACTAGGAGACAAGAAAAATGTCAGTGCAAACATTACCTATCAGTCGCTTAATAAATGTTTCTATCAGTCTCCTGCCGACAGCCGCGCAATCTCAGAATCTAAGTTCATGTCTAGTTTTAGGCAGCAGTGCAGTGATTGATGTAGTTTCAAGAATGCGAAGCTACAACACGATTACCGCCGTTGCTACTGACTTTGGAACGTCCGCACCTGAGTATCTAGCAGCGGTACTTTGGTTCCAGCAGAACCCGCAGCCTCAAGCGTTACTTATTGGACGCTGGGCAAAGACGGCAACCTCTGGACAGCTATTCGGTGGCCCACTGTCAGCCGCAAACACTCTGCTATCAGCGTGGACGGCAATCAGTACAGGTTCATTCAAGATTCAAGTGGATGGTGGATCGCTGCAAAGCGTACTCAATTTGAATTTCTCTGGCGCACTCAGTTTAAGCGGTGTAGCAGGAATAATTACAGCGGCAATTACTGGAGCAGTTTGCACCTATGATGCAGTGAACAATCGTTTCTTTTTTACCAGCACATCGACAGGCGCAACTAGTAGCGTTTCATTCTTGACCGCTGGAGCAAGCGGAGTGGATATCAGCGTAATGTTGAATGGAAGGCAAAACGCTGGGAACGGTGCTTATGTAGCGAATGGAATTGTAGCTGAGTCCGCATTGGCAGCAGCTACAATCATGGATGGAACATTCGGGCAGCAGTGGTATGGATTGGTAATTCCAGAAGCCGTAGATGCGGATCATATCGCTGTAGCGGGATTCATTGAAGCCACAAACACCAAGCATTACTACGGGGTAACTACGCAATCTGCTGGCGTTCTGGTAGCTGCTACAACTACCGACATTGCCTCTGTACTTCAGGCTCTTGGATACAACAAGACGGCGGTACAGTACAGCAGTCAGAGTGCCTATGCGGTAATGAGTTATCTGGCGCGAATACTACCGACTGACTATGCGGGAAACAATACCGTCATAACTTTGATGTACAAGCAGGAGCCGGGAATTGTCGCGGAGAATATCACTTCATCTCAGGCCGATAGCATCAAGCAAAAAAATGCGAATGTATTTGTTGCCTACAACAACAACACGGCTATCATCCAGAACGGAACGAGTGCATCCGGACAGTTCACGGATACCGTAGTAGGGGCAGATGCATTTGCTATTGCGATTCAGACTGCGCTGTACAATCGCCTGTTCACGCTGCCAACAAAGGTTCCCCAGACAGACAGAGGTATGCACATCTTAACTACGGATGTAACGGCAGTGTGCATCCAGTTTGTAAATGATGGCTACCTTGCTCCGGGAACGTGGACATCGGCAGGATTCGGAGCATTGAATACGAATGATTTTATGCCGGGATATTATGTCTATGCTCCTCCAGTTTCAACTCAGTCGCTAGCGGCAAGAGCGCAGAGAATAGCTGTACCGATTCAGGTAGCGGCGAAACTAGCGGGAGCAGTTCATACGGCAAGCGTAGCGATTACAGTTAATCCGTAAGGGAGAAAAACATGGCACAACAGGTTTTCACATACTCTTTCAAGGATGTACATGCGACCCTTGCGGGGCCGGGAGGGACAATCTCTCTAGGCAATGGTGCCAATGTAGCGGAAGAAGGAATTAGCTGTGAGCAGATTGAAGATAAAACCTCATGGCAGGTAGGGGCAGATGGCTCTGTGGCCTACAGCCTACATGCTGCGGAGATTTTCAGGGTAACGGTACGACTATTGAAAACCAGTCCTACTAATCAGCAGTTATCCCAAATGTACACCTTCCAGAAAGGCAGTTCGCTGAATTGGGGGCAGAATACTCTGGTAGTCAGTAACACGATTACGGGAGATCAATACAACGGAGCGCAGGTTGCATTTGTAAAATTTCCTTCCAATAACTTTGCGAAAGAAGCGCGTAACGTGGAATGGGAATTCGTTGTCGGTTTCATGGACAAGATTCTAGGCGGGGCAGGGCTACTGATAGTCTAAAAAGTCTTACGGTAAGACTCAGGGGGTTAAAGTTGAACATACTTTTAATCATTGCTGCTCTTGTGTGTTTCCTGATTGGAGCATTCGGGGAGCCTTACCTTCCGCGTGTTCGCGTAGGATGGCTTGGGCTAGCGTTCTATATGATCTATTTGCTCATGGCATTACTTTCAGGGCACCGTTAGAGCGTTACCATGATCCCGCGATGGCCTCAGTCAAGAAAACGCAGAAATGCCCCTTATGCCATGGACACGGAAAAATTCAATGTCGAACATGCAAGGGCGAAGGGGAAATAGTTGTCGCCATAAACGGTAAACCAACAAAGAAACGGGCCAAGAAAGCAGTAGCAGGAAAATGAATATATCAATCAGCACAGTCCCCCTTGCATCTCTCACCTCTCACAATTGTTCCAATTCTCCGAATTACAATAAGGCAAATTTTCCCAAAATGTTTACAGGGGTAACGCACAAGGATTTAAGCCTCAAGCCTTATCCTGTGGATTCAAACCTGAGAGATGATGGACTCACGCCAGCCGCTCCGATGAATATTTCCAAGGCATCGCTACGCAATCTTATGCCGCCGAATTGGAGAGGAAAGCTAGTTAAATTCTGGCAAGCTTACGTCTACGATGGCAGCTCTCATCCCTTAGCCGGATACCTCAATAACGATCCTGCCGTGATTGAAAGGCAGGTTGCGGACAGCCGGGGATTTGATGTAAACACGGTCGATCTCTATGGCGCAAACTTCAAAGGGGCTGGCAATGATTTTGTAATGGACACGATTGCAACCGCCTGCCCCAAATACAATCAGACTTTTTACGCCACATTCGATCAGCAATGTCTTACCGCAGGGTCAAATAACATTCCAACTAGCCAATATCAAAATGCACTCATCGCATACATTGACCATGTAGCGGACAGGTACTTCAACCATCCCGCGTATGAGCATTATCAGGGTAGACCGATGCTTGGTTTCTGGGGTTTCGGCAGAACGCTTAGAGGAGTTCCGCTCGACTGGCAAGCCATTAAAGCTGCAATACGTGGCAATCCATGGATCATTCTATATCAGGCAGATGGATTCGCTATTCCGGGTTCAGATGGAGCAATGAGCTGGTTGCCGACTAGTGCGCAGCCGGGAAACCCATCAGGATCAAACTATCTCAAAAACTACATGCTTCCTGCCATGGCCGCACATTCAAATAAAATAGCTATTAGTTCGGCATGGGCAAGATTCAATGGAACTAAAACCAGAAACAAGGCATGGTCAGATGGAAAATTCTTGGACGGCATGGGAGGCATGACGTTACTGGAAACAATGGGCATCAATGCGGCGTTCGCTGCCATGCACAATCTGCCTTATCTGCAATTGGTTTGGGATGACCTAGAAGAATCGGATGACCTGATAGCGGGAGTGGAAAACGATGTATCAATCACGGCCAATGTAAGCGGTACGCAATTATCTTGGACAGTAACAGGACATGAGCAGACAATTTCCTCTTACGATATTTACGCGGAAGCCACGGAAACGGAAGTCTACAAACTAGGCTCAGTTGCTCCGGGTCAGCCGAAAGTATTCGACCTGAAAAATTCCCTGATAGATTTCAGCACTCAGTCATTCTACGTTTACGCAGTGGGCCAGCCGTGCATTCAGAATCGTTTGGTAAAAGCGGCGTAAATGAAGGAGAAAGATAAACCGTCTTCACGCTGGAATGTAGATAGCCTTTTCGATTATTTCAAGGCGTTGATTGAGGCGGAAGCTCGTAGTACAGATCAGAGGTTTATAGATCAAGAGAAAGCGGTAAAAGCCGCACTCGCCTCAGCGGAAACAGCGGTAAACAAGGCAGAATATAACTCCGAGAAATGGCGGGACAGTTCAAATGAATGGCGCGATGCAATGGATGATCGGGAAGTCAAGTTTCTACCGCGCTCCGAGTATCAAGGTGCGCATCAGGCATTGATTGACCGCATTGGCTTTCTGGAGAATAGAGTTACCAAGAATGAAGGAACAGGGCAGGGGCTTAAACAAGGATGGGGTTATCTAGTTGCAGCAGCTGGATTCGTTCTAGTGCTGATAGGTATTTTTGTGGCATTAAAGAAATAAAGTCTTACCGTAAGACTAAATATTTTGTATACTCTTACCCATGCCAAGAGAGTTGACACTACCTGCCCCTGACGGCCATACCTACCAAATTGGAACACTAGACGCTATGCAGCAATGGGCCATAGCCAAGAGATTTATCAATCAGGCCAATTCGCGGAAAGAAGCATGGGAGCGCGAGAATGGTAATAGTGATAACTCTAAGGTGTTTAGGGAACCATCGCTAGAATCGCTTTTAAGCGGCATGTCGGACGAAGATAGCCAGACGGTCATCCATACCGCGCTGAGGGTTGTAACGCGAAGGGGAGAGCAAGGCGGGTGGTTTCCTGTAATGACGCAAGGGACAAACAAGATGCAATTTGCGGATATGAAGATGGAAGCCTTGATAGCTTTGACCTTCGCGGTAATGAGGGACAATATCGACAGTTTTTTTACTACAGAGCAACCCGATTCGACAGCACCCAAAACGGCCTAGATGTTGCTCTGGTAAGAATGGCCAGCGAAGAAGATTGGTTATTGTCTCTGGTTAAAGAGGGGATGATACGATACAGTGACTTGAAGGATGGAACGGTATCGCTTGAGGATTGTGCAAGGATGAGCGATTACTTGAACGTAAGGCAAGAGAATCAGGCGCGTATCAATAAGTCTCTGGAGAATAAGTAGATGGCAGACGATATTTTAAAATCCTATCTAGTCGCCATCGGCTTCAAGCTTGACGAACAAGACTACAAAAAGTTTAAAGACTCCCAATTAGATACAGAAAAAAGAACCAAGAATATTAGTAAGGCATTCTCTGACTTTGCCAAAGTAGGCATAGGTGCATCTGTAGCTCTGGGTGGAATGGTAATCAAGGTTTCATCCGACCTTGAGAAGTTACATTTTCAGGCGAAAAAATCAGGGACAAGCGCTCAGAATTTGAAAGCCTTCGGGGACGCTGCTGCTCAGATTGGTATGCAATCTGAGGAAGCAATGGGACTAGTAGAAGCCTTTGGAAACAAAATAGCTTCGGGCAAGTACGTGGGTGCGCTGAATTTCTTGGGAGTAAAGCAGGACAAGGACTCGATTAAGACGCTTCTGGATTTAGTCGATAGCCTTTCAAAGGCAAACCCAATAGTACAGGAATCATTTGCAGAGCAGTTTGGAATCAGCGGGGAAGATATCAGGACACTGATTCGCGGTAGAGAGGAACTGCATAAATACTATCAGGAACGTAGGCAGGTTTACGCTGACATAGATCAACAGTCAATGGCAGCGCATAAAGCGAATGAAGAATTCAGGGATTTAGAGGCAAGGTTTTCCGCTCTTACTGCTACCGTAGGCACTTCATTTCTGCCACTGGCAAAGCAGGTAGTTTCTATACTTGAGGTAGTAGTAAAAGATTTAATCGAAGCCGATAAGGCTACCGATGGATGGAGCAGTAAGATGCTTGGTTTGACTGCTGCAATAGGTGGAACTATTGGAGGACTAAAGGCTCTTGGGATGCTCAAGGGATTGCTTGGCGCAGGGGGAACGGCTGGGGCTGGAAGTTCGGTGGCAATGGGTGTACTTGGGGCGGGTTCGCTAGGCGGAATACTGGCTAATTGGGGAATTAATATCAAGGCCGATGAGTTGGATATCAGGGCCAAAGAAGGTTTGGATTCAGTAGCCAATCAAAACAGAACAGAGATAGCAATGGGTAGGCTGTTTACCAAGGAAACAGGACTGGACAGATTAACTCATGGATTGGAATACTCTGCATGGCTTAAGAGGAAAAAAGGTTCTGGGGGAATTGGCCACATGCAATTATCTGAAGGGGGTTCAAGCGTTAAGGGTTTACTTGATAAGTATGCAGCGCAGTATGGTGTCGATCCTGCATTGATTGAAGCGCAAGCATATCAGGAATCACGCTTCAACCCGAAGGCGCTAAGTCCCAAAGGGGCAATGGGTGTAATGCAACTCATGCCCAATACGGCCAAGCTATTAGGTGTCGATCCTAAAAACACTGAATCAAATATTGAAGGCGGCGTAAGAATGATGGCCGGATTGCTGAGAAAGTATCACGGTGATACTTCTTTGGCCTTGGCTGCCTACAATGCAGGAGAGGGAGCAGTAGATCGTGCTCATGGAGTGCCAAGGATTGCGGAGACACAAGACTATGTGGCAGCTATTCAGCGTAGGATGGTTAGCCAAGCAGCAGGAAATACTATCAGCGTAAAGATGGATCAAAAGACAGATATTCACGTAAACGGTTCGGGCGATGCAAATAAGACCGCTGACTTAGTGGCCAATGAGCAGAGCAAAGTAAATTCAGGATTGGCGAGAGACTTCGCGGGAGCGTTTCAGTGATAGATTTAAAAACGTATCACAGTGAAGCTATTACACTGATAGAAAGCAGAAAGCGGATAGTTGAATCAGCGGAACTGATTGTTTGGGAATGCAGGGAACGTGAAAAGTTTCAAACCAAAGAATGTTTAGTAATGGCTATCAACTGCATGGCTTATGCAAAGGTGATTTTAGGATATGTCTAGTCCTGTAATAACTCCGGTATCGATCAAACTCCCGCGTTCAATTGGAACCATTACCTTTGATGCGGTAGTCGAGGAGAGGCACGAAGATAGATGGGTGATGACAGATCAGCCCGTAGAAGTGGGCAGCACGGTTACAGATCATATTTACAAACTTCCGGCATCGCTAGATATTACGGCGGTTACTTCCATGGGAAGCCCACAGAACAAAACTCAGGATGTGTCATTTCTAAAAACGCTGTACAGTAGTTTGCTTGCGTTAGGTGGGGTATTGCTTCCAGTACAGACCGGAAAAAGAATTTACAAAAACATGGCAATAGAAACCTTGCGCGTGAATACCGATAAGCAGAATGAAAATTGGTTAAGCGTAACGATTTCATTGCAGGAAATATTACTGGCTACTACTACGCTGGTAACGGTTACACCGATGGAGAATCAGGCATTGCCCGAGCGCACGGCGGCAACGGTAAATCAAGGGCCAGTAAACGTACAACCTGCGCCAAATTTCAACTTACCGCCTACTCCGTAAAAAGTCTTGCAGTAAGACTCCAGTCTGTATTAAAATGATAACCATGACGCAACCAGCGAAGGAAAGAGGGTGAAGCCAATGATGAAAAAGACAGACCACTCATTGTTCTCAAAGATTACGATAGCCTTGTTAGGTGTGCTGACGGTAACTACGTTGTCGTGCAACAGAAAAACAGCCATATCCTTACAGGGTCAGAAATCACCAACACCTGTATTAAATACAACGGTATCTACAAAAACTACAAAATCGGAATCCTTCAGTCCGAGTGAGCTAGGTCTTAATTACGCCGCGTTCACTGACACCGATAGGTGAACAGGGCGAAGGTATCGGTAATTTTTTTAAATACACAAAAAGTCTCTCTGTAAGACAAAGTATTGCTACAATCTAAAGCGTGTTTATTACTCCCGTAGTTGCAGAGATACGTTTTAGCGATGATAACTAAAAAAGTTTCCGACTTTACTACACACAACGTCTCTAGTCCTGCCAACTACACTCAAGCCAACAATCCTCTGATGTTTTCCGGCAACACCAATCATGATGGTGTAGTGTCTGCGGTCGATCCTACTCTCATGGATGACAGTGAGAACGCAGCTAGTCCTATGGTCGTCTCAAAGGAGAGTATCAGGACACTGATGCCCGTAGGCTGGGCGGGAAGAATGGCAATTCATGCACAGTTATGGTGGGGATTAACGAGTCATCCCAATATCGGGATGAATATGAGAGACCTGCCAACCATGACCGGGATATGCGCTGACTTAGTAGCGCGTGGTTTTGATTTTTTAATTGCAGACTGGTATCACTACACAATAACGACAGTATTAAACGATGCAAGCCTAAACATCCTAGCGTCAGCGTGTCTTGCTACAGGGTTGAATTTTGCAATTATGATTGACGAGCAATTTTTTGGTAAGCAAGGCAGTACACCTGCTACTGAGCAAGCTGACATTATAAGTGCTATAAATCACTTGCTAGATAACTATGCAAGTCATCCTAGGTATGAGCACTATGTATACAATGGCGTTTCCAGACCTATAATTGCTCTTTGGGATGTCGCAAGTGTAGCGGGAAGCAATGTAAATTGGTCTACTGTAAAATCTTCCATTGCATCTCATGGCAATCCACTGGTGATTCAATATCAGGCAAGCGGTTTTTCGGTTGCGGGGAGCGATGGAGCCTTAGCGTGGGTCGATACTAACGCGGATACTACTTTAGTACCATCAGGCACAAACTATCTCACGAATTCATTCTTGCCTGCTGCTGCTGCCAATCCCACGAAGATAAATATTAGCTCCTTCATTAAGGGCTTCAACGGAACAGACACTAAAAGTACAAGCTGGTCTTTGGGAAAATACCTAGCCCAAAGGCAAGGACAGACGTTCTTAGACTGGATAGCGGTTAACGCCGCATGGTCGCTCACTCACAGACTTGACATACTGGCTGGATTGACTCTTGATGATTACCAAGAGGGCACTGCATTACAATGCGGAATCCGAACAGACGTTACATGTACTGCCTCTGCGGTAGGAAATCTTATAAGTTTCAGCATAACCGGGAACGAGAATACAGTTCGCAAGTACAACCTATGGGGTACAGTCAATGGAGTGGATGTAGGTTTATATGCCAGCGTATTTCCCGGAGCTACAAAGCAATTTGATCTTGCCTCATTAGGTCTAGACCTAGGGGTTTCATATACGTTTTACATCGAAGTTCAGTCGATGCCAATGCTACAAAACCACATGGCACCGCAGACCTTCACGTACTTTGTAGCATTACCATCTCCTCCTGATATAAGTTTTATTCTTAGTGCGGATGTCGGCATGGATGGGATTGTTGGTGCAGCATCCCCGTTGCTAACGGTTTCTCTGGTAGAAAGCAATATACAACCCCAAATTAGCATACCCGCAGTCATAGAGATTCCGCTTCAACCTACTCCGCAGCTTCTAGGTGTTACTCTAAATTCCATAGACTACAAATTGCGCGTAGTCTGGAACGATCAAAACCAATCATGGGTAATGGACATCATGGATGCAAACAATAATGCAATAGCCATGGGATTGCCGCTGGTTACGTCCAATGATTTACTTGAGCAACTGGAATATTTAGGGATAGGTGGGCAGATGTTAGTACAGACGGATTTCTATACTACCGATGTGCCAACATTTGAAAATTTGGGAAGCACAGGGCATCTATATTTTGCTTCAGCCGGAATACCAATAGTGTCAAGTAGTGGATTTCCGCAGGTAAGCCAAGGGTCTACTTCGCCATCATCTTCTGGCCTTCCATTTAGCACTATTCCATTTTCGGCCACACCTGTATTTGCGGGTTTGCCTAATACGGACATGGTTTTCCAGATTACGCTTACAGGAAATGTGACATCTTCCACAATTACAGGATTGACGGCTGGAGCGCACGTTACGTTTATTATCATTCAGGATGATGCAGGAAGCAGAACATTTGCGTGGCCATCAAACGTACAGAATGCTCAGACCGTAGGAACGTCCCCCAACGAAAGAGATGTGCAGGAATTTGTGTGGGATGGCTCGAACGCATGGCCAATTTCTATGATGACGAATAACTAAATGAAAAAAATACTAGCTATCGCCCTGCTGTTACTTGCTTCCCTAGCTGCCATAGGTCAGACCAACATCACTGCGAACAATGGAACATTTACAGGATACTTAACTGTATCGTCTCGCTTTCGAGACTGTCGCAAGGATGGCCCACTTGATCCAACGAATACAAATGATGCTGCTGCTACGCTAAATCTTTGTTTCCTGAATGCCTTTATCAATGGGCAAGAGGTATACATTCCTTCCGGCTTCTATAACATCAGCAGCGCAAATCTAAATCTAGCTAACGCCTTCGGTATCAGGGTACATGGAGAATCTTCCATAGTTGCATATTCTGGAAATAACCCTGTATGGGGTACGGTGTTCATGTGCAATCGCGGAAGTACAACGGCATGTGTAGAGATGGAAGGTTCTCAGTATGCGGAATTCGACCATATTACCGTGCTGCAAAATGGGTGCATAGGCGGCAAGTGTATTACTACTCCTACAGGTATTGGCGTGATATGGGGGCGAGACGATTCACTAAACGGTCTCGGCGGGAGTACTAGCGCAGGGCATGGTGGAAGTAACAACTTCTGTTTTCAGACTGGCGTAAGAATGCACGATGTAGCTATCGCCAATCTTGGAACCCCAAATAACGCTCTCAATGGTACACGCGGGTATGTCAATTTTTACAATGCTGGTGGGGCTGAAAATGCAGGAATGGAAAATGTGACATTCTACGGCGGCACTCAAGTAGTTTTGGCGGATAGTGATGTGATTGGGCCGACAGGAACCTACTACCCGCTTGCTGTGGGATGCGCCAACTCAATGACCGAGTTTACGTTTTTGAATACTAATTTTCTTTCGGACGCTAACCTCACAAGTCCTTACCCGAACATAGAATCCGACAATGCCCAGAATATCAACATCATCAATGGCCAGTTTATAGGCGGTAGCGCAGCGGTATTAGGTAAAGGCACTGGCGCTTTTAATATGTGGAATATCACCGGAGCGCAGGAAAGTACGGCCACTCCAAGTTACTTTATTAATCTTGCTGCTGGCGCTGCCCCTCCCCGTGATTTCTACGTCCACGTAGAGGGTGGGCCTAAGACTGCTATGGTAAATGCAACTACCAATGGCACTACTTTTGTTGGCGATAAATTTATCTGGAACACAGACGACCTTACTCATCCACCATTTACTAACACTGCTACAGGTCAGACTTTCCAAGGCGGGACGCTGGTCAGTGGGGCGACATCAATCAGTTTAAGCAATGTGCTGATACTAGGGAGTGATGTTACTACTCCGCTGGCAGCACATACCAATGTTGCATTTTCTCCTTTCTCAGCATATACCTTGCACAGTAACGATGGCACAACTAACTTCGGCCAGCAGTTTGTAGGCATTGGCGGCACAGGCAAAACAATCGTGCAAGAATCCAGCGTTAGTACAGGTTCAATATCTGCCACAACTAGAGCCGAAGTGTTGTTGACTTGGGGAGCCACAATGGGAGACTCGAATTACAAAGTGCAATGCAGCGTACAGGATTCAACTACAGCGGCAGGAACGCAGGGACTTACATTTGAGCGCATCAAAACATTATCGGCAACTCAGGTAGGTGCTGTCATAAATAATCCCACAGCAGGAGCACTTACCGGAACGGTGTTCTGTACAGGTACACACCCATAAAAAGTCTTACTGTCATACAAAATATTATTGATAACTGTGATAATGTAACAAGCGTCTGGATTTAAGCTTTCGGAAAACCTTAAGCAATGAATACTCCATCTATTCCGTATCGGTCTTTCCTAGGTCAATTCCAGCGCAAAGCAGGGCATTGTGGGAACTAATAGCAATGCATTATTTGGACGCTCTGCCAAGCTAATCGTGTCCAATGAGCAAGCTATAACCGATCAAGGTAGCGGAGTAGTAACGCAGCCAACGGGCAAGGGTGTAGACCTATCGCAATTACGCTTTACGTTTGAAATCAAGAATGGAGATTTTGAGACTCCGAACACGGCGGTAATCCGCGTTTACAACTTGAACCAAAACACGCGCAAGGAAATCATCAATGAATTTGATACGGTAACGCTTCAGGCCGGATACCAAAGCAATATAGGAATAATATTTCGGGGAACCATTAAGCAGTTTGTGGCAGGTAAAGATAGGAACGTAGATAGCTTTTTAGAGATTAGGGCAGCGGATGGCGACCCCGCATATAACTTTGGATTGTTTGGGAATGGAGCAGGAGTAACGCTGAATGCTCCGTGGAATTCATCCCAACTACTCGATAAGGTAAGCGAAGCGTTTAATCTTCCATTGGATAATAACGCGAAGGATGTAATCGCCAGAAGCGGAGGAGTGAATGTCGCGCAGGTTAGAGGAAAAACAAGTTTTGGACTGGCAAGAGCAGCAGCAAGTAATCTGGCGGCAACTGCAAGCGCAAGATTTTCAATTCAAAATGGTGTAGTAACTTTCATTCCACTAACAGGATATTTGCCGGGGCAAGCGGTACAGATAAACAGTCTCACTGGAATGGTTGGAAATCCCAATACCACGGACAACGGAATTGAGGTAACATGCTTGCTCAATCCATTGATTAAAATTGGTGGACAGATTCAGATAAACGAAGGCGACATAACGGAAACGATCATTCGAGAGCGCGTAGGATTTGAGGCAATCGCGGGAATCGCGCCATTTATTGCAGACGCTACGGAGAGAGGATTTTACAGAGTGCTGGTAGCGGAGCATTCAGGAGACACAAGAGGGCAGGACTGGTACACAAAGATTACAGCATTAAGCCTCGATCCATCGGCCAGCCCCAAAAATGCAGTGAAAGCGTATGGGTGAAATTTTGAATCAACAAGAAATAGATTCTCTAGTCGAGGCGGCAATATATGTATTCAGTCATGCCCCACTGTCGTGTTTTGTTCCTGAGATGATTGGATGGAAAATAAAGGCCAATGTAATTTGGGTGTTTACCGAAAGAGATTACAGGGCAGATAATTAGTCTTACCGTCATACAAAATGCTTCAATCTGAGCGCGTAAATAGTTTCTCTGAATCTCTAAGATTGGCCCTTAAAGGCCAAAGTCTAATCACATGGGTTGCACTTCCAGCCATCATTCAGTCGTTTGACCCCATTAAATGCACTTGTGTCGCGCAACCAGCAATTCAGGCTCTCGTAAGGCAGAGTGACGGAACGCAGCAATATGTGAATATACCTCTACTTGTGGATGTTCCAGTATGCTTCCCGAACGCTGGAATTTTCATACTGTCTTTTCCTGTAATGAATGGCGATGAAGCACTGGTAATTTTCTCGGACAGATGCATAGATAATTGGTGGAACTCAGGGGGAATACAACCTCAAGTAACGAGTCAAGGCGTAGGAGAATTACGCTTCCATGATCTAAGCGACGGATTCGCTTTCATCGGGCCTTTCAGTAAGCCAAACGTTCCGGCAAACATCAGCACAAACACAGTTCAGCTACGTACAAAAGATGGTGCAACGTATCTGGAAATTGATGGCTCTGGAAATTGCAATATCAAGGCCAACGTAAACATCACAGGAAACCTTGTAGTGAGCGGTACGACTACAGGAACAGGCGACGGACAGTTTAACGGTATTCACGTTTCAGCGCATCATCATCCGGGTATCCAGCCGGGAGGCGGGAATACGGGGGAGCCGATTGATGGCTAAAAAAGTCTCACCGCAAGACTCGAAACCAACATTAAAAACTGTGGAAGTCCTTCCTTCGTGTGGCTGCACATGGAAACCAAATCCACATACTCACAATGGAAAGGCTACTGATGAATGGAATTGGGAAGCCACTCATGCAATTTGGGCCAAAGAAAAGCCAGTCGTTAGTAGAAAGTTTATTTACGCAAAATACAAATATGCTCATCTTGTTCCGAGATAGGGTGTACAATTAAATCTACAATCCGGATAACAAGGGAACCGTAATGGACTCATAGCAAAACAAAGCGTGAGTCCATTTCATTGTTTGCTATAATCTCGCCATGCGAGTGAGAGCGTTAACAGCAACGGGCGACTATAGCTATGGCCAAGGGTCAGCAAACTACCTAGTTGATTCACGTGCTGCTGTAGCTCAAGAGGTAATGACCACGCTGCTGCTGTTTCAGGGCGAATGGTTTCTGGATACAACTGCTGGCGTTCCGTGGCTAACAAAAGTTACAGGAGTAAATACGATTACGCTGTACGATCAGGTAATCAAGGATGCAATATTAAACGTGCAAGGTGTGACGGCAATTGTAAACTACTCAAGCACACTGAATCGGGCTACAAGGGCATTATCGGTATCAGCTACGATTGATACGCAGTTTGGAATTACTCAAGTACAGGTATTTTTGCCAACTACGAGCATTCAATGAGCGGAGTTCTAGCTACCTACGCCTGTACTATCAATCCAAATGGAATAACTTCGCCATCCTATAACGACATCCTGCAAAGCATGATTGCGCAAAAGCAGTCAATCTTTGGTTCTGACATTTCATTGCAGCCGGGAGATCAGGACTATCAAGACTTAGCAATTAGAGCCTTGGCAATTTTCGATTCCAACCAAGCCACGATTGCAGCCTATAACAGTTTCATGCCGACATTCGCGCAGGGCGTGAGCTTGAGTGTGCTGGTAAAAATCAATGGCTTACAACGGTTGATATCTGGCCCAAGTACAGCAGTGCTTACCGTAGCAGGTGTAGTAGGAACGCAGATAATAAATGGAGTGGCGCAGGATATTAATGGAAACCTATGGAACCTGCCCGTTCTTGTAATCATCCCGTTAAGTGGAAGCATAAATGTAACTGCATCTTGTCAAACGTTTGGGGCAATCGGGGCATCGGCCAATACAATAAATCAAATTTTCAATCCGCAACTAGGCTGGCAATCGGTAAACAACGCGCTAGGAGCCGTTCAGGGCGCACCAGTTGAGACGGATGCAGCTTTACGTCAGAGGCAGACTATCAGCGTCTCATTGCCAGCCCTAACGCCATTGCAGAGCATCTCAGCGGCCATTGCACAGGTGGCAGGGGTCACGGAGTCGATTGTTTACGAAAATCCCACAAATGGAGTTGACACCAATGGATTACCGCCTCATTCAATTTCTGCCGTAGTAGCAGGAGGAGCGGCAACCGATATTGCTGCCGTGATTGAAAAAACAAAGTCTTTAGGTACAGGGACATTTGGCAGTACAAGCGTAATAGTGATTGATCCTGTAGGCTTGCCGATAACGATTAACTATTACGTTCTGGTACAGGCTCCAATTTTTGTATCGCTTACTATCAAAACACTGACTGGTTATGTTAGTTCTACTGCTACAGCAATTCAGAATGCGATAGTAAACTTCATAAACTCACTGAGCATCGGGCAAGCGGTAAGAATAAATTGGGTCAATGCAGCAGCCCAGATGATTAGCAATCCGGCATTAGGTGAGACATTTGAAGTAATTGCCCTGACTCAGGGATTTTCAGCTTTGCCAACTGGTACGACAGATTTAATTATTCCATTCAATCAAGAAGCGATTTGTGTAGCAGGAAACATATTGCTTACTGTAACCTAGAAAAGTCTCACCGTAAGACAAAAAGAGGAAAATAAAAATGAACTACGGATTGAATCCAGAATCAAACATGGCCGCATCTCTAACCGCGAATGCGGGACTAAAACTCAATTCGTCGTTCAATAACATTTATCGCTTTGAATGTCTGAGACGGCCAGAGGGATGCTCTTGTATTGGATGCCAGAACTATAGCCATGTCGATCCGGACTCAATTTCAGAAGTGGCGTATTCCGCATTGACAAGGTGCGAGAAATCCTATGCGGCATGGGTTGAAGAAGTCCACAACATAGTTACGACCGAAGGAAAGAACGATCATCTTACGCAATACTTCAAAGGCTCTGCTTATACGGCGTCGTTCTTTATTGGCTTGGTAAACAATGCCGGATTTACAACTTATTCAGCGGGTGACACGGCAGCACAAATAGGCGGCACGAATGGATGGGCCGAAGCCACTCCATATTCCAACTCTACTCGCGTAGCTTGGGTTGGTGGCACGGCATCAGGTGGAACGATTGATAATAGTGGCTCAGTAGCGGTGTTTAATATAAATTTGACCCTAACCGTTAGAGGTGGATTCTTAGCCACCAGCAGCACTAAAAATGGAACTACTGGAAAGCTATATGGAGCAGTTGATTTCTCTGCTGCCCGTTCCGTAGTGAGTGGAGATACTCTACAGGTAACCGCATCGCTATCCTTGGTATAAAAACCTAAAGGGCTTGAAAGGGAGATAACTATTTGTCATCGTCAGGCCCATTATTCCCTTCTGCTGCTACCGGGAGTACCAATACCATAGGCGGTGGTACTTCTGCTGCATGGTCTAATCCAAATAATATATTTGCGAATGATGGAAACTACACTACTGTACTTCCGGGTACTGCGGTCACTCAGGACTTGCGCGGAGGATCATTCGGATTTTCAATTCCCGCCACAGCGATAATTGATGGAATACTTCTGGAAGTAAATGCTCTTACTCCTGCCACTACAAATGTTGAAGGATTTAGCTTTGTAGCCTTGGAAGGTGGAGGGGGAGCATCGGCCAATCGTGCGTCGGGTGCTACGTTAACTCCTTCTGCTACTACATTTAGCTTTGGTGGATCATCTGACAAATGGGGAACCACTTGGACGCCAGCGCAGATTAACTCAGGTGGATTTGTGGCCAATGTCTCATTTCAAAGTACAGGCGGTGGGCCGGGAACAATTGAAGTTGATTTCTTCAGGGTAACAGTTTTCTATCACAACGTATTCAATAACACCATTGGATTTGTTGCTACAGCTTCGGTAAGCGAAACTCCGTCCAACAAAATGAATGCGACTACCGCATTCTCTGCTACTACCGGACTATCTGAATTAGCCACCTTATTAGTTAATTCCACGATGTCATTCTCAAACACTACGGGGATGTCGGATATAGGAATAAATATTCCCATTGCTCCTACTCTGGGATTTCCAGCCACTGCGGGAATGACATTGACGGCAGCTAACGTCATGTCTGCCCGATTGCCGCTTAGTTCTACTGCTGGAATGGCAGATACCGGAATAAATTCAGCTTCAAGAGGAATAGCGTTTAGTTCACAGGCGTATGTATTTATTAATGCCACGGTAGGCGGCAGACCATCTGCAAGCACGGATGACTACACAAGTTTAGTAACCAGTGAGCACAACAAGCGGCCAAACTTCATGGCCATGATTCAACAAGACGTACAGGCGTATGTCGATAATATCAACCTGCTAAGAAACTTCAGCAACTTGTTCGACATAGATCAAGCTGTAGGACAGCAGCTAGACATGATTGGCGTCTGGGTAGGAATCAGCCGGAATATTGCTGTACCGCTAACGGGCGTTTACTTCGCATTCAATACAGCACTGGTAGGGTTTAATCAGGGAGCATGGCTAGGGATAGGCAATGCAACATCGGGATTGACGGTACTTGGCGACTTAGATTATTTACTGCTGCTCAAGGCCAAAATCGCCGCTAACCATTGGGACGGAACCATACCGGGAGCCTACAAGATTTGGGGGATAGTATTCGCTAATCAACCCTTCACTCTGATGATTCAGGATGGGCAGGATATGACCATGGCGATTATCGTTGTAGGCACAATCAATACGGCGGTAACTTTGTCCCTGATAATCAATGGCTACATTACGTTACGACCAGCGGGAGTTTTGATTACCGGATACTATCAAAACACGGTGCCCAATTTTCCTGTATTCGGATTCGGCCCTGAGAGTGCTACACTAGCAGGGTTTAATGATGGTGCATGGGTTAAAAAGATTGGATAGTCTCACGGTAAGACTATTTGGAGATAACCAGTAATGGCTAATACGAATGATTTTATTTGGTTCGGTACGGGATCAGGGGCAAACGTAGATACACAAGCAGTTTACGCTGCTGCCCTAGCCGCGCTAGGTTATCCATCGGTAGGCTTCAACACAGGAACGGCATTTGCCAATCAGTTGAACAAAGTCTGGCGACAGGGTACGGCAGCATCGAAGGTTCTAGGTGACCTAGCCAATCAATATGGATTCGATTGGCTGGACAATGGCAATGCGGCAACGCTTCTGGCCAATCTGATTTCAGCAATCAAGGCTGTATCTGGACAGTTGTCGCAGGTAGTAGCATTCTCCGCGACTCCGGTATTCGATTGTTCCAAGGGGCAAAAGTTTGAAATTACTCTTACCGGAAACGTAACCAGTTCCACGATTACAAACGTATTGCCGGGAATGAGTCTGGTATTCACGATTAAGCAGGATGGAACTGGCAGCAGGACGTTTTCACCACCTGCCGGAGTCCCGCTGGATACGATTGATCCAACGGCGAACTCTGCCAGTGTCCAGACATTTGAAGTTAGTTCGACAAGTGTAATCAGGTACTCAAGCCCGATGATGAGCAATCCGGCATAAGGATAAAAATGAAAACGGCATTCAAGGTATTATTTTTTCTTTTCGTTACTGTAATGGCGATGTATGGATTCGCCAAGTTTACAGGTGCGAACATCGTCAATTCGACAATCAATAGCACAGCCATTGGGGGAACGACTCCAAGCACTGCCATTTTTACAACCGTTGCGGCCAATACAAGTACACAGATGAATGGAAGCGTCTTGGCATCGGGGACGGCATTTAAACATATAAGGACTACATCATGCACTACGGCGGCATCTCTCAATAATGTGTGCTCTACAACAGTAACTTGGCAAACACCAGCATTTCCAGATGCCAACTATACAGTTGTTTGCGTGAGCGAAAATTCTGCTGCTTTTGTTGCTGGAGTAGGCTCACATACTGCTACAAACTTTAATGTCAATATACAAAACGCCCCACCGTCAACTGTGGCTACTTCTGTAACGCTGGACTGTATTGGCGTACACGATTAAATATCCATCTCGTTCTCCCTGAATCCCTACGCCAAAAACGTAGGGATTTTTACTGTAAATAACACTTGACAGAAGTTATCAAAATAAATACAGTATTGAGGAATCAAGAAAGTAATAAGAAAATTCTTATTTATGTCACCTATCGGGCATAAATATCAGGGAGAAAAAGTTATGATTAATCCTGTCGTAAAATTCCTCACAAACAGGACAACCAAAAACATGTTTAAAGTACTGTCCGTGGTACTTATTTGCATTGCTGCAATTGCGTGTGGCGGAAGCTCACTCCCGCGTCTACCGCAAGATGGCGGCACCCCAACCGCAAGCCCTTCACCAACCCCTACGCCAGCTCCAACGCTGACGGCCAATCAGGTATTTACAAACGTATCGCAAACATGGGTATTCACTAGCCAATGTCAGAACCTAAATTCTGACGGCACTCGCGGCCCTGTGGTTACAGCGCATACGTATGTTGAAGTGATGCCAGTTGATTCGACTCATACAACTTGGCATTACACGAAAGATCAGCCGTGCGCGTACTGGATGCCGGATGGAATATCGGCAGAGTTGTACTTTTATCTTGAGCAAGATTCTACGGGAGCATGGTATTCGACAGGTGGGCATATCATTGCGCCATACGGGTATCCGTGGGATTCAACCCATACGCCTCAAGACTTCACGTACACGCTTGCGATTGATCCGACAAGGCCACGACCGTACCTGATTATTCCGGCTCAGTCAGGCTCTAGTGTCATTGTGATGAAAACTACTTTTGCCGATACGCAAGGGCCAAATACGCCTTGGGAAACAGATTCCCTTACCGCATCTATAAGCACTTCGGTTTATACCGGATGGTCAATGGAGTCGCATCAGATAGAGGGCGACTGCAATCCAAGCTGTGCCGATGAAGCATGGTTCTTTGCTGCAAATGGAACGGGGATGGTTCAAGTGACCGTGTACAACACAGGGTCAGGTCTATTGCCTGTCCCGATTGTTCTAAAGCGCATACAATAACTATATGGCTCTCTTTGATTGAAAATGGTATGATAACCATACTTCAGAGAGAGCCTTAAAAATTTAAGTTGCTGATTGCGCTATCCGTCAAGTAATCTAATCCCAATGTAATAACTGGCCGTAGTAGTAGGGAGACGGTAATACCCAAGCAACTGAAAGGCAGGGCAATGTGGCATGAGGTTTGGGATGCTATCAGGTCTAACGCTGATAAGATATTCGACAATGCTCTGGGTCTACTTAGGGATACGTTTCTTCTTGTGCTTGGGGTTCACTATCGGAATCATGTACTTCGGCGCAAAGCTGAAGCAGAAGAGCTTGCCAGTAAGCAATCAGCCCACGAAGAGCAGATTCGTCAGTTTAGGGATTGGATGGAGTCCGAGAAAAGAAGAACGCCGCAAGGGGATGATAGCGGAGCGCAGACAGGACAGGAGAACGGAATGGATAGCCACTCTGACGCTTATTCTAGGCATCATTCTAGGACACGTGGGAAGCAGAACGATTGACAAGTATTTTCCTTCCACTCTTGAAGAAGTTTTAATTACCTCAGTTCATGCCGATGGCAGTTATGTAGTTCTGGATAAATACAAAAGAAAATTTGATGTCAAATGGTGCAGTGGGCCGGATGATCTTGCACCCGGAAACAAATTGCACAAGGTTTACTATCGCCAAGAAAATGGCTGTAAAAGAATCCGTGGGATGTATCTGGGATACTCCGTTTACACTCACAAGGATGGCACGAGAATCACATTCCCAATACCTGAGGAAATAGCCTATGCCAGATGATCCAATTCCGCCTGTACCGCCTTCCGGATGGAAGCCGGGTGATCCTAACCCGAATCCCAATCCACCTAAACCGCCAAGCAAGCCAGCGCACGACGAAGGCGTTACGCATGAATCGCCAGTGCCCAATCCACCCAAGCCATAAAGTCTTACGGTAAGACATTTTGAGATGAGGGCGAGATTAAGGTCTCGCCCTTGTTTTTTAAGGACAACATGGATATCATTGCGCAACTGAAAAGAGATGAAGGCTACAATCCGAAACCATACAAAGATTCGCTTGGCAAATTGACTATCGGTTACGGAACGCTGATTGAAGATGGACTCGACCAAGAGGAATGCGAATGGTTGCTGAGACATCGGTATGAGGTCAGAGCCAAGATGCCAGTTGCTCAACAGTTGCCATGGACGCATGGGTTAGACGATGCACGTTTGGGTGCGATTGAAAATCTTGCGTACAACATGGGGATTTACGGACTGCTTTCGTTCAAGAACATGCTGGCCTGTTTACAGAGCGGGGACAACGCTGGAGCATCAAGGCATCTCTTGGACAGTAAGTATGCGGCGCAAGTCGGGCCACGCGCTCACAGATTGGCTCTACAGCTTGAAACTGGACAGTGGCAATAGTCCACAAACACCCCTGTATTGCTCCAAAAAAGCCCTTTCCTGCCCCTCATTCGGACATCCCTACCCCTAGCCTACCCCTGTAAATCCAAGAGCTTAAATTAAGTAAAAATAAATCTTGACAAGGTTATCAAAATAACTTAGGATACAGACATTGCAGCAATCAACTGCAAAAGAGGAGATCAAAATGGAAAATAAAAATCAGGTTCCAAAAATTACAATCGACGGAAACACCGCTAGCTCCAATGCGATGCTGGATAACGTTACGGCTGACACTTGTGCTTGCTGGGATAGCAAGGAATTCGAGAAAGCCAAGAAGTTGCTCAAGAATGGTTCAGTAGTCGAATGTGAAGATGCGACGGCCTATGTAGCGTTAAAATCTCTCGCTCTAGAAATGCTCATGCATGGGAGAAAAGTAAAAGCCAAGATCATCAAGAATTGGTAGTTTAATGTCGGCATGTATTACCAGATGGACTGAAAAAGTCTTACTGTAAGACAGCGCGTGACCGGGGGCTCGTCCCCCAGATAAGAGGAGATTTTATGAAATGCAGGGTTTGTAAGGCGAAACTCATCGGAAACGAGAAGAAGGGCGACAGGTGCAACAAGTGCATCGATGCCGCAATCGCTGAAACTGAAAAATCGCATTGTCCCAATAATTGCGATTGTCATTTTACTGAACGGCTAGCACGGTCTTACGCGGCTGAGTTTTAAAAGGGCGTCCCCCAGATAAGAGAAAAGAACAAAATGGGCGTAGGCGTGAAATCCGAAGGCGAATACAGGCAGGATCGTTGCTTGCACGTTTTGGAGCAGCTCGATCCGAAGAAGGAAGATGGTTTCAAGTATCGCTGCATAAAGTGCGACAAGTACATGAAGCGCAAAAATGGAGTCGTGAAACCATGCCCGAAATAATGTCCAAGAATGACTGCTGGTATTGCGGCAAGCCGAAGCGTGGGTTTTATCTTCTAAGCGACATTTACTGTGAAGTGTGCGACACCTGCATCGCTTTTCAGAATGTTCCGTGGCGCGTGATGGGTTCCATCTCAGGGGGACGCATAGAGGGGAAAACAATTCAAAATAACTGTTGACAAAGGTTATCAAAACAATTAAGCTACACATATCGCCAATCAAGCGATAGAGGAGATAAACAAAATGGAATCGACAAAAGAAGTTACTCGCCTACGTGATTTGAGACTCAGCGCAAGAGATCAATTCATTCTTGATCCCAAAACAATTTCAATCGAAGATGGTCACAACCCAAGATCGTATAACCTTGCGGAAAACCAGCAGCATTTGAATGATTTGAAAGCCAGCATCCGTGAAAACGGAGTGCGAGTACCGATACTTGTCCGGTACGAACCTGCCACAAAGAGAGCCGTTTTAGTTGACGGAGAATGCCGTCTCAGGGCCACATTGGAACTGATTGCCGAAGGGGTCGAGATCGTAGGCATTCCGGCAATCCAATCAGACGGCAGCAATCCGGCAGAAAGACTTTTGACGGCCATCGTTTGCAATACCGGCAAGCCTCTCAGTAAGTGGGAATCGGGGACTGCATTCGTTCGGCTGCGTCGGTTCGGCTGGGATGATATTTCCATCGCCAAGCGTACAGGAAATTCTCTGCGGTTTGTGACGGAAGCAATCGAGCTTTCGGATGCACCGGATGAAGTCAAGAAAATGATGAGCGAGAAAACCGTGACTCCTGCTCTGGCATTAAGCGAAGTCAGAAAGAATGGAGCGGGAGCGGTTGAAAAGTTGAAGGCGAAGGCCGAAGCTGCGCAGAAGAAAGGCGACAAGACAGCCAAGCGCGAACAGCCTAACCGGATACCGAATCCCAAACAGATGTTGGGCCTTGTGGCGAAGCTAGTAGGAAGCGTACAGGATGACATCTTTAATGATGAGTTCAAGTTTGTGGAAGTGGACAGGTTGACGATGGTAAAACTTGCCGGCCTTGTGGGAGTCACGGCGGATGGAAGGGAGAAAAAGTAAATGCCAAAGGTTCATGGAACGAGAAAACAGAAAGCCAACGAATTACTGCGTATGGTTACTAATGGGCCTAGTTTCTCTCTCGGTTTTCTGCACCAGAGTACCGAGAGGGATAAATATCTAAAGTTGGCCGAAAAGGATTATCGTCTATGGGCTAACAGTTGGATCATTCCCAAATTGAAAGAATTATTTTCAGAACTTAAGTAAGCGTGATTGATCTTTCATCCGAGTGTAAAGCCAGCGGGAAACCGCACCCCCGCTATCTCCCGCACTCTGAAAGCGTGGAGGCTGATAACCTTCCGGGCCAGTACGCAAGCTGGCCACAAATTTAAATCAGGTGAGAAAAAATGTTTAATCCAGTTGTAGCAATGCTTCACAATGAGAAGTTAAACAAGTGGCATCCGATTTGGTTTGAGGAATCACCATTGCCGGGGTCATATTCTGAAGATAAGCCAGTGCGCCATAAAAGCAAGGGCCATCACACGCAAGGATTTGATACGCGGGAATCTGCCTTGATTGCGGCAAAGGAATTATCCAGCGCATTGAAAGAGCAAGCAATCGGGCCTATATCTCTCGCACTGGAGAAAGATTTTCAATGGGATGGAGATGGCATTCCAGCGATGGTCGTTTTCTTTGCTATCGAAAACGAAACAGCAGTACCAATGATTGCCTGAAAAAGTCTTACCGTCATACAAAAAGGAAACCACGATGCCCACAGATTTAGTTCACGTAGCAGACGAAGATGTATCGCTGCTGAGTTTGGCCGATAAACCTTCAACCGTTTTAGATCAAGCCAAGCTAGCGGCCAATACCATCATGTCGGTAATCAATGCCAAGAAAAAACAGATTGTTTTCAATGGCGAAAAATACTTCGAGAATGACGATTGGGTACTCGTAGCAAAAATGTATGGGATTGTTCCCCGCATTGTGGGTGAGCCGGAGTATGTGGAGTTTGGTGAAGTCAAGGGATTCAAGGCAGTGTGTGAGGCTGTGCTTGTGGCTACGGATCAAGTAGTAGGACGCGCCTATGCTATGTGTTTGAATGACGAAGAGAATTGGGGTGACCGTCCAAAGTACGAATGGCGCGATGTACTGGACGCGGAAGGAAAGAAGATTTGGGAAGAAAAGTTAATCAAGGGCAAGATGAAAAAACTTCCTAAGTCTGAAAAGGTACAAGTGGGAGTGGTCAAGGTGCCATTGTTTCAGTTGATGAGCATGGCCCAGACTCGCGCCAGTTCAAAAGTATTGAGCATGGTTCTGAAATTTGTTCCTGTACTCGCCGGATTCAAGCCGACTCCAGCGGAAGAAATACCAAACGATGGCAGCGAGTTTGCGCATGAGAACGAAAGAGAGTCCAATCATCCTACACGCGCCAAGCGCAAAAATAACCCCGATGAATCGCAGCCTGAAAAGCCCCATGACCCTGACTGTATTACCTCTGCTCAAGCTAGCGAGATGTGGCGATTAGCGAGAGGCAAGGGGAAACTTTCAGAGCAAGAGGTACGCGAGAGATTGGCCGAATTGAAAGGGAAAAACGGGAAGCCAGTAACTAGCGCACTGGATATGCTCAAAACAGACTACATCAAATTTATTTCGTCATTGCCAAACGTAACCGAATCGGATTACAGGCAAGAGGAGCCGGGAGCTAGCGGGTAATGCGCAATCCAGAGCAAATCATGAAAGCACTTGAGCGCAAGGGGTATAAGGTAGAGCGCCTTACGTCCTATCAATTTCGTTTGGAATGCGTTTTCGATCTATACGTCATTCGGTTTCGATGGCACAACATTGCAAACAACACTCGCGGTAGTTGGCATGGATTAAACGAGCAGCAGTTAACCAATTTGATAGATCAACAGGTAGCGATTGCCGATGGAATTTTAGATCGTGAAATAGCGGCAGGGAGAATTACAGAAGAGGGAGAACCTGTAGCAGTAGGGAAGCGTGATGTCGATAGTGCAATTTGGTGGACGAAAAATGGATTGGAAAAGTCTCGCGGTAAGACTAATTGAAGGTATGAGGAAAATTGCAGTCATGGAAAATGTTTTCTATCACGCTATCTCTCCGCGTGGAACAATAATTTACTCACCCAATAGGCAACTGCTGGAAAGAATCATTGCTGCGTTAGTAGGTTAAATCTATGACAATGACAGCCGAGCAGTTACAGAATGAGCTAGAAAGTATTCACAAGGCGATGGCTTCGTTTATCGCAAACGATATAAGTTTCTTCGGTGCAAAAATTCTATTGGTCAATCGCTTAAAGATAACAATGGGAGAGGCTGAAGATCGTCTCAGGATGTACGAAAGTATTACCAATAAGCAATTGGCGAGGTAGCCCATGGCGTTCTACATCAGGCCAGAAAAGTTCTGTAACGACTGCGGGTATCCGATAGATCAATGCGAATGCCTGTATCCAGACAGCGAAGAAGTGGAATCGGAAGAAGAAGTGAGAGACGAGGATTACCTGTGAGAGAGACCGCTGAATATTATTTCGGAAATAAGTTTCCGATGACACGGGCAGAATTTAAATCTTGCTTCCGTGAGGCGGTACGCCGTTTGCGTCCTGATTTGGCAAACAACAAAGCAAATGATGAGGAATTTATTACTATCCGTAAACTCTATGAGGATATTACAAAATCCTCCCCATCTTGGGCATTCACAGATGGCGTTACTTCGATAGAACTGCGGACAACCTCTGGCGAATTGCTATCTGATTTAGGGTTGGGCATCGGGCCATTGAAAAATGGAAAGGATTGCGGCCAGTGCGGAAAGAAAGGTTTTACCGAAGAACAAGAATTTGGATGGACGCGCTGCGTTAATTGTCATGGATCAGGGTATTCATATTCTCAGCCTTGCAGGAATTGTAAAAGCAAGGGGAATTATGACATCGTAACCCCTACTTCTCGCCGTACAGTCGAATGTAGAAGTTGTCACGGTAAGGGTTCGTTCCCGACACGGAGAATAGAACTTTGCCAAGAATGCAGAGGTCTTGGCCAGAAAAAACTTGATAAGCCAAAAACTGTATACCATTTTTGTTATACATGTAATGGACTTGGCGAAGTAGAGATTTTTAATCCAGTAATCCCAAAAGGAAGGATAGTAAGTAAGTGACTCACTCCATCCAATTCCGCGATACCGATGTCAACGGTAAGCCAGTACATGAGTACGAAGTCAATGGACTAAGGACTCCGTATGTAACAGGAGTTTTAAATGATCGTGGATTCTGTGATTATGCGTCGTGTCCAGAAGATTTCATGGAAGCGGCAAGAGCGCGTGGGAATATTGGGCATGAAGTAACGCGCTGGTTCGATGAGGCGTTTTACGCAGAATTACACGAAGGCGATGCGGAGTATTACACCGATAGATTTGAAGGTAATTTTCTTGAAGAGCCGTTGCATCCGTGGTCGCGTATTCAACTCAGAGCTTGGGTTGGTTTCAGGATTGATTTCGATTTCCGTCCAACGATAATTGAAAAGGCGATGGTCTGGAAAATAAACGGCATGACGATTTGTGGAACATTGGACAGGTTCGGGCCATCACGATTAGGCCCAATGGTAATTGATCTGAAATTTACTTCCAAGATTGAACGATCAGTAAAGTACCAGCTTGCGGCTTACGCGGCCAATCCTGAATTGCACGTTAAGGGTAAAAGACCATTGCGATATGCAGCGCATTTTAAAGATGGAAAAGTTATCCCTGTACCGTTTACGCGAATGAAGGATGAGCAGATTTTCAGTGCAGCTCTGGCGATAACACATGACTTGTGGAATGGTGGTGGAAAATAGTCTCACCGTAAGACTTTCCCCCGCATTCGGCCACCATTTAAACCTATCGCCATTGGGCCGTAATTGACCGTACAGCGTCCTATAGGGCATATCTTGAGCCATCCTGTACCCCAAGATTCCGATGGTTTATAAGGGGAGACGATTTATCTTGACAAAGGTTATCATAATAATTATATTGAGTGTACGGTAATCAGCCGTAAGGGGAGATTAAATATGACAATCGAACAGATTAAAGCACTCAAGGCAGTAGCGGATGCAATCATTGAAACCGTACAAGGTGCAGGGCCAATGGGAGCACCAGGGGGGCATATTTACGCTGCTTTGATGGCGCAAGGATGCACGTTACATCAGTACGAACAAATAATGTCAGGATTGGTACGCGCTGGAAAACTAAGAAAATCTGGCGAGTGCTATTTTGCTGTTTAATTTCAAGAGCCGATAATCAATCGGCAGAGGGAGAAACAATGGCTTGGACTAAAGAAGATGACGAAATTGCTTATCAAATGAGTATTACTCACCCAATTTGTACTGTCTGTAAAGACAGCGGTTTCTATACCGATTTTACGGTTAACCCGCCAGAGCGCAAACCTTGTGAGAATTGCAATGTCTAGCAATCTAACCACTCCCAATTCCCCCAGCATCTTCAAGATGTCAGCGGAAAAAATTAAGCTGAGCGTTTCGGCTTACGGATCGAAGCTTACGAATGTTGAAGCGTATCAGGAAATATGCTCTGCAATTAAAAGCATGGCTTCATCCATCAAACGAGTGAAAGAGCATTACGATCCCAAGATTGCTGATGCGCGAGTGCCATGGGACAACCTGTGTCAAGAAAAGAAAGATGTGCTCGATACGATTGCACAAGCTCAGACAATGGCCAATCGCCTGAAGTTTGATTACGAGGAAGATCAAGAACGTATTCGCAGGGCTGAAGAGTTGCGGCTTGAAGCAGTCGAAAACAAACGTATTCAGGATGAAGCAAAACAGCTTGCGGAAGATTTAAAGGCGCAAGGTGACAAGGCGGGAGCGCGTGAGGTATTGGCAGAGGCGAAGGTAACGACTGCTGTAATCACAGTGCCAAGCTCTGTTCCTAAATCTGCCGGGATGTACACAAAAAAGCCGACATGGGAATATGAAATCATTGATCCTGCCAAGGTAAACGAATCCTACTTACATAAAGTTCCGAACGAAGAAAAAATTGCGGAAATGGTTAAGCGTTTGGGAATGGGAGCCGAGCAGTTAATCGGCAAGGGTTCAATCAAGATCACGCGGAAGATACCAAATACAGTAGTACGCGGAGCGAAGTGATGTTCAAAATAAAAGAATTGATAGCGCGATTGTTCTTTCGTTACCGCCGTCTCTGGACTGTAGTTTATCCAGACGGAAAACAGAGGTCATGCTGTTGTCTTTCTGTGGCGAACGATTACAGGGAACTCTATGGCGGGGAAGTGAAATTTCTCGGTAAGTTATCCAGCACAAGAAAGGATCATTTTGCCTAATGCCATGGCCTAAAGACATCATCGCCAAGTATCCACGCCTTACGGACAATTCCGAAAACGCTGTATCCATTCGTGCTCTAGCTTGCAAAGCGTACAAGAATTACATGCCGGAACACGATTGGGATGAAGTTAATCCCATGGTACGAGATCACTGGTGCGCTGTGACTGCTGCATTACTTGCGGTCATGGGTAAATAAAAAGTCTTACGGTGAGACAAAATGGGCGAGTACATCCCTTACATTGACGAAGATACTTACCGAGCATATTCATTCAGCCGAATGCTGCACCCTTTGATTGATTTCATGCACTGGAAAACGGTTTACGGGCGCGAAGTGGAAGCTATGGAAGAAAGATTTATGCGAGAGTTTATTCAGCATCTTGTGAAAATCAGTTATTAAATAGTCTCACAGTAAGACTATTGACAATGGCCTAAGCTGTTAAAAATTTTCGCCAAAATAACCCCTGTAACTATTGACAGTAGCCAAGGTTTTGCTAGAATCTTTTCAGGCCACCACAAGCCTAGCAGGGTTTCTACGGGCCGGAGCGGTCACTCCGGCTCAACCCCCTTTGACCGAAGGGAACTTAAATGGAATCACAATCCGACGCACGTTCCATTGTTGAAAGAATCCAGCTTGGCCCTCCCCTGTAAATTTCCCAAACCTACTGTACGTGCTGTAAGACTTTAACTTTTTTGTTTTCAAGATAAGGACAAGGAACTGCTATGACAGAAGTCTCCAATGGTGGTGCTTTATGAGCACCGAAGTTCAGGCGTTAGTATGGAAATTTTCACCACACAAAGGAAGCACATTGATCGTGTTTTTAGCTCTCGCAGATTGGTCGGATGATTACGGAAAATCTTGGCCTAGCGTGTCTAAGTTAGCAACAAAGACAAGGCAGAGCGAACGCAACACTCAGTACTGTATCAGGGAGCTAGAACAAGATGGATACTTGACGGTGCTCAAGAGAAAGGAAACCTCTAGCCAGTACATCATTAACCTATCCAAGTTAGAGGGGGGTGCAAAGATTGCACCCGTACCTGACGAAGGGGTGCAAAATGAAACAGGGGGGGTGCAAAATAGCGCAGAAAATTTACGCTCGGTTGCACCCAATACGTTAGTTATACGTCAGAAAGAGCATACGTTAATAACCCAACCATCCAAAGACGGGTTTTCTTTAATAGCAGAAGAACCCTTAGATCATAAAAAGAAACTATCAAAAAAAGAGATTCAGGAATTTGCACTGGCTTTCAATCCGCCTGAAAGAATCCCAAGAGGGCCATGGGACGCATGGATTGAAATGCGAATAGAAAAAAACAATTGTCCTACTCCGAGAGCTATACATATGGCAATCGCTGAAATGGATAGGCTTGTAAGAGAGGGAAGCGATTACGCGGCTATCCTGAATAAATCTACAATCGCCGGATATCCCGGCCTGTACGCGGCAACAAACGGTAAGCCAAATGGCAACGGCAACGGTTTCCACAATGGCCAGCAATCGCGTACAAATGGCTCAGGAGCGACCGGACACCTGTTAGACCACTTACCGGATGCGGATGAAATTGCAAGGCGCAGGAAGGCCGATGATGCGAGATTAGAGGCAAGAAGAAATGCGAGGGGAATGTGACACTAGAGCAACTGGAAAAGTTTTGCGGTAGTTATGGTTTTTTAACAAAACCGTTCGCGGTTGATAAATGGCGAGTAGCTTCAGACGGCCATATCTTAATCGCTGAAAATGGAATCAGTCCAATAAAACTCCCAGAGTTAGAGCACGGCAGAAACAGGGAAACAATTATTGATTTAATTTCAGTAAAGATTGCCGATGCGCGATATTAAACGGAGCACTGCATTGGATTTCTAGGTGACATGAAAGAAATAAACTATGAAATTCCAATGAAATTTAACGGCTATAGGGTAGACAGGCCGAAGCTCTGGAAAATTATGTCGATAGCCGATGAATCTTACAGGTTCACGGTAATAGAAGTGGAATACGGGGCACGCTTTACGTTTCAATGGGGCAAGGTAATTGCTGTGCTTATGGGCTTACGCAACCCTTCCACGGATGATCCAAGATACGAGCCAAAATTAATTCAGCCCAAATGAAAATTAAACTTTCATATTCACTGGAGCTACATGCCTGAATTTCCAAAAACCGCCGAAGGACTTTACGCTGCTGGCTATCGCTTCAAAAATAACAGCTATTGCAATAGCGTAAAATGTGCGGCACAAATTCAATGGTGGACAACGCCAGCGGGTAAAACTATTCCACTGAACCACACGACACTAGAGCCTCATTGGGCCACTTGCAAAAGAGTTGAATTTTTTAAAAAGTCTTACAGTAAGACAAGATGAAAGGAATGTAAATGCAACCTACAGAACCAAGAGCCTATTTAATTGCTGCCACCAAGCTTCGCAGACGTGAGGTTATTCAGTGGCTACAAAGTATCGGTGGGGCAAAATGCCTAAACACAATCACAGGCGATGACGCGGAACAGATTATAGAGCTTGGGGCAAGACGCTGCTATAAATCTTTTGATGTCGGATTGAATCCGAATATCACAAAAGTAAGAACGGACAGCGCGGAGTATCATGCGAACATCGCAAAGCAGCGCCATGGTTCTGTACTCGCACACGCAACGGCAACATTCGCATTCGAGGGAATCAGTCGCGTATTCACGCATGAGTTAGTGCGCAACTCAATCGGCAACGCATTTTCCCAAGAGTCGCTTCGTTACGTTCGTTTGGAAGATATTTCATTCTGGATTCCACCAGAGATTGCCGAAAGCGAAGAAGCAGCCGCTAAGTTTTGCGAAGTAGTTAAGTATTTGGAAGATGCGCAGAAATGGCTAGCGGATCATTTCAAGATTGCGGAGATGTCCAATTTCGAGAAAAAGAAAAAGCTAACCTCATGCTTCCGTAGGATTGCCCCTCTCGGTCTAGCCACTGGAATAGTTACAACCTTCAACATGCGCAGTCTCAGATGGATCATTGAGCAGCGTACAAGCCGTCACGCCGAAACTGAAATTCGTATCGCATTCAATCACGTAGCAGATATCGCAATGGCCGAATGGCCGTATCTATTTCAGGACTTCAAAAAAGCAGAAGTGGAAGGAATTGGCGAATGGCAACCAGATCACTCAAAAATATAGAGCGTGTAAATCATCCTTCGCACTATGGCGGGGACGTTCTGCATGAAACAGTGAAATGCCTTGAAGCATGGGGACTAGAAAACGATGCGCTGCTATGGAATGCGGTCAAGTACATTTCAAGGGCTGGAAAGAAAGGCGCGAAGTTAGAAGATTTACAGAAAGCAGCGTGGTATTTAAATCGCCGGATTCAATCACTTCAAAAAGTCTCACCGTCAGACAAATGAAGAACGGAACTAAGCCAGCTCCATCAAAATCCGATTACGAACTAGGGCCGGAAGTTCCGAATAGCCTAGATGCCGAACGCGCCTTATTAGGTGCAGTTCTGTTGGACAATTCATCTTACCCACAAGCGGAATTGCTATTGCCGGAAGATTTCTACCTTACTTCCCATAAAATTATTTTTGCCAGAATGGTAGAGCTAGCCAAAGAAGGCAAGCCGATAGACTTCGTGACGCTCACGGAATGCTTGGGGATGCACAAGCAAGTGCCAACAGTCGGGGGTGTGGCCTATGTAACTTCACTCACAGATGGACTACCGAGAGTCAAGAATATAGAACAATACGTAAAAATCGTGAAGGACAAAGCCTCACTCCGAAGGCTGATAGAAATTTCCAATACTGCAATTCAAGAAGCCTATGAACAATCACGCCCAGCGGAAGAGATAATCAGGAAAGCCGATAGAAGTATTTGTGAGATACAGGGGCAAGGACAAATCGGGCCACGTCATGCCGCCGTGATTGTTGACGAAGTAAAACAGGAATTCGCCAGAGTCAGGGCAATAGATCGAAGCATTACCGCGATAGGATTGCCAACTGGATTAGCTGGACTTGATAAAGAAATACTTGGCTACCACAAAGGCGAGATGGTTTTAATTGCCGGAGAAACGTCATCGGGCAAGAGTACGCTCATGCGTCAAGCTGTACTGAGTAACGTATCGGCAAATATTCCAACACTGGTTTATACGTATGAGGTTCGCGGGAGATCGTTTCTCACAAATTTGATGAGTCCGGTATCGAGTATTAGCGGAATAAAACTTAGGGACTTCCGTGAGTTGGACGAACAGCCGCACATCTTAGGCAGAAAATCAGAAGTAGAAATATTCTTTTCGCATCTATCGCAAGTAAGTAACTGGCCATTGTGGATTGAGGACAACGCAAAAAACAATCACATAGATTACATTTGCTCATCGGCCCGAATGATGATTCGCAAACACGGTATTCAAAGCATCTGGCTAGATCAGGCCAGTCTGGCGGAAGGAGATGGCGACACAGAGACGCAAAAATTTGAGGACATTTCAAAAGGCATGGTAGGGCTAGCAATTTCTGAAGGTGTACAGGTAGGAGTTTTGTCGCAACTAACGCGAGACAAGGAACGCCAGTCTTTAAAACGTGCTCCACGAAAGGGCGATGTTAAGTGGGCAGGAAGGCTGGAAGAGGATGCTTCCACCGAATTATTTGTCTGGATAGACGAAAACGGGCAACGTTGGATCATAAACGCAAAACAGAGAAACGGGGCAATCGGGAAAATTCCAGTAACGCTTGATACCGCACTGCTCTGGTTTGAGGATGGATACAATGAGAGAACATGAAAGAATAAGATTTGAATTAGGGCTGTGCATTCGATGCGAGAAGCCGCGTGAAAGCTGCCGTAAAAATAAGCAGACATGCCGCGAGTGCGGGAGAAATAAATCAAACCAAGTGCTCATGAATTATCACGGCATGAAACCGCAAAAGGCTAATATCTTAATCAATGTTGGCGGTTAACAAAATACTATTGACATATCCCATTCCAGAATGATAACGTGCAAGATGTGAATTAAAAAAAGTCTTACCGTAAGACTAAAAGGAAAGGGAGTGAGGTTATGGCAAGTAAAAAGTCAAAAAAGAAATCAAGCAGGTCAGAGCAAATGAGGGCGATGCGTGAAGATGCTCCTACTGCTGGCGAACCTACGGACGTGGAAACTAAGACGCAAAAAAAGAAGCGCGAAGCTGCCGAGAAAAAAGAAAAACTGAAGGCCGATAAGCAGGCACAAAAGGCCAGAGAAAAACAGCAGCGCGAAGAGAACAAGGCGCAGCGCAAACGTGAGCGCGAAGAAAAGGCCGCAGCGCGTAAGGCCGAAAAAGAAGCCAAGAAAAAACCCAAGACAGGCGCATTGACTCTTGAGCAAGTTGGCTCATTGGGTGATGGTGCAATCGTGAAAGCATTGCCTGAATTGTCGGAAGAGCAGAAGATTGTATTGGCCGATAAGGGCGATGCGGAAATCAGGAAGCTGGAAGGGCGATTCATTCAGGCTGCGATCATCATTCGTCAATTCATGGTTTACGAATTGTGGCGGCTGGCCGTGAATCCTGATACTGGAAATCGCGGGTTCAAATCAATCGAGAAATGGGCGGCAAGCGCGATGCCGATGTCTCGCTCTGAAAGGTTCAAGGCAATCAAGGTTGCGGAAAATCTCATCCCGCACATTCCTGAAGAAGAACTCAAGAAAATGCCATCGCGCAATCTGCAATTACTGATTGACGTGCCAAAAACAAAACTTGCTGATCCTGAGATCAGAGAAGCTGCACAGCACTCAGAGAAAAAGCTACGCAAAACTCTGAGCAAAAAAGCTCCAGAATCTGGAGTAGAAGAAGTTGAGCATTTGATGGTGCCGAAGTCCATCCGTGCAGTGTTCGATGAGGCAATCGAAGCAATCATGGCCTTACATGAATTGACGGACAAGTATGAGGCCATGGAAGGGTTAGCTGTTTACTTCATGCAAGGGCAGACGGAAAATCCAAACTTTACAGGCATGAGTAATCGTGATGCCTACAATGCCCTGAAAGAACAACAAGAAGAGGGCGAACCCGATCCGGCAACCGAAGAACTGCATGTAAACGGAGAGCAGCAACCTTAAACAAAATTCGCGTTCATCCCGCAATGGGGCGAACAATAGCGGAGTAGGTCAATTTTCCCAAGAGTTGATTTACTCCGCTGATAATCTTGGGAGAAAAAATGTCAATTGAAATGGATTCGCCGCATCGCTATGTAGTCGGTTTTCTGTTCTCAGAAGATCGTAAAAAACTGGCACTTATCCGCAAGACTCATCCCGAATGGCAAGCGGGATTATTGAATGGCCCCGGTGGAAAAGTAGAACCACTGGAGCACGTAACTCGCGCAATGGAGCGAGAATTTTTAGAGGAAACCGGATATCTAAAACCCGATTGCTCTTGGGAATTGTTCTGTACTATCTCTGGCAATGATGGAAAGTATCATGGTTCCGTGGGCCACAAAAACGGCGAACCATTCACGGTTTATTTTTTCTACGCAACAGGAGAACTGAATAAACTGGAAAGCAAGACGGAAGAAAAAATAGAGATCATTGGCGTTTGCGATTTAGTGCTTGAGCGCACAGTATCAAATCTGCAATGGCTAATCCCAATGGCCTTATCAATGAATCTATCGCCATGCGAAACTTACCAAATAACCGAATCATACATTGCGGAGTTTGGGCGATGAGCAGCCAAAAAGTCTCACCGCAAGACTCTACATTGTTTCAGCCATCGCTAGATGGATTGAGGGCGAAGTCCACCGGAAAGTACCGCGAACTAATAAAACCGATCATCAAAAAACTTTTGCCCTTGTCGGATGATGAGCGCATCGTAGCTATCAATGAAATACGCGAGGAGCTACATCTAATCTCGCCGATGAAAGATGAACCTGTAGATTTCGTGAGATGGATTCCGGCGGATGATGTTGCGGGCAACGAATACAATCCAAATTCCGTGGCCCCGCCAGAGATGAAATTGCTTGAATTGAGTATAGCCGCCGATGGCTATACTCAACCAATAGTTACATGGAAAGACGGAGAAAAGATCGAAGTAATAGACGGTTTCCATCGCAATCGAGTAGGCAAGGAATGCAAGGAAATTCGTAACCGCGTCATGGGGTATCTACCTGTAGTAATTGCCAACGCAGACCGCATAGACAAGAGCGACAGAATGGCTGCTACCGTGCGTCACAATCGCGCCAGAGGCAAACATAGAGTCGAAGGCATGTCGGACATTGTAGTTGAATTAAAGCGTAGGAACTGGAGCACGGAGCGCATCTGTCGGGAATTAGGCATGGACGAAGATGAGGTATTGCGCCTATGTCAAATTACTGGCCTGAGCGAACTGTTCCAAGATCAGGAATTTTCAAGATCATGGGACGTGGAAGGAGAGGTGACGGAAGCGGACTTTGTTGAATTGACGGACAGGGTTGAAGATTACAGCGATGAGACAGAAAAATTCAGGACTGTAAACACGTCCGATCCTAACCGTATTTTCCATCGCTACGAAGATTGGGAATGTTACAAAGCTGGTTTCTATGCGACCTGTAAAGATGGATGGTCAAAGAAAGATTGCGAAGAAGCCTATGCGGAATTTCTGGGCGATACAAAAAAGTTTGCTGCTACTTTGCAAAAGGTAATTACCGAGTGGAAACATTCATGCGAGCACTATCTGACAAACACGGCCATGAATCGCATTGCATGGCTAGGGCAAGCATCGGCCTGTTACGAGTTAGGCATCCCGCAAGTATTTCGGGCAGGGTTCCATATCTTGAGTCCCGAGCAACAAATTACGGCCAATGAAACCGCATTGATTTATCTCAACAAATGGCTAGAGGCAAACAACAGACCATCGGTGACAATGGACGAAGCAATTTCAGGCGAGAGGCAATCGGAGATTTACTAAATGGCCGTTAAGCGATACCACGATACAAACGTGCTAGAAGCTGCAAGGGAAAGAATCGGCCTAGCTCTGGACAATACGGAACGATCCTATATTGCCCTGAGTGGCGGCAAGGATTCAACTGTTCTACTCCATTTGGTAATGGAGCAAGCGATTAAGCGCGGTAAAAAAGTTGCGGTAATGTTTATTGACTTTGAAGCGCAGTATCAGGAAACAATCCGACACCTACAAGAATTGTTTGAAATGTACGAGGATCACATCGAAGCGCACTGGATTTGTATTCCCATGCTACTTCGTAATGCTGTAACAAACTATGAGCCTCGCTGGATATGCTGGGACAGGAACAAAGAGGATATCTGGATAAGGCAAAAACCGTATTACTGTAAGACTGAAAAAGATTACCCATTTGCTCTGGCGGAAATGGAATTTGAGGAATTTATTGTCCTGTTTGGAGAGTGGTACAGCCAAGGTAAAAAGACGGCGGCATTCATCGGCATACGGGCGCAAGAGAGTCTACATCGCTACTGTGCAATAGCCACATGGGAGAAAAGAAATCTCACGCTTAATGGATGGCGATGGACTACTAAAATTGTGGACGAAGTTTACAACGTATATCCAATTTACGATTGGTTAACCGAAGACATCTGGCGATACCATGCGATGTATTCAGACAAGCCACATAATCGAATCTATGACCGTATGCAGATGGCCGGAGTGCCATTAAGCAATCAGAGGCTATGTCAGCCATTCGGAGACGATCAAAGGCGCGGACTGTGGCTGTATCACATCTTGGAACCTGAAACATGGTTCAAGTTGGTAGCGCGAGTTAATGGAGCAAACTCAGGCGCATTGTATGTACAGGACAAGGGAAACATAACGGGGTACGACAAGATTACAAAGCCGCCTAATCACACATGGCGTAGTTTCTGTAATCTCTTGTTACGAACGATGCCAAAAAAGACGCGAGAGCATTACTTGATTCGCTTCAAGAAATTCATCAAGGGATGGCGAGATCGAGGTTATATTCAGATACCGGATGAGGCTCCGCCAGAGTTAGAGGCTAAATGCTGGGCACCGTCATGGCGAAGGATGTGCAAGGTGTTGCTGCGCAACGATCATTGGTGCCATGGTTTAGGACAGGCACAGCCGAAGTCCGCTGCTTACAAAAAATGGTTAGAAATAAAAAAACAGAGAAAACTGGCGCTAAAGGGCTAGTAAGTGAAACCTGAAACCATCAAACTAAAAGCGCACATCGCAAAAATTGTAGAACCTTTAAGGTTGCGCTGTGAGTTTATTTTGCGCAATGGGGACAGGGCTGGTAAAAAATGTGGGAAGCGCGCAAAGAAAACCAGCATCAAAGGTATAGGAAATATGAAATCAAGTCTCTGCTGGAGACACAGAAAGTTATTGCAAAGAGAATATATTGCCGATATAGTTCCTGAAGAGAGTTAGCAAAATGACTAGCCCACTCATAGCGATTGACAGCATTTCATTCACGGCGTTCTGCACTCCAGAGCCACAGGGGTCAATGAAGGCTTTCATCCCAAAGGGCTGGAGTCGCGCAATCGTTACCAGCGACAATAAGGATTTGAAATCATATCGTCAGGAAGTGGCCAAAGCTTCCTTGGTGGAAAGAAATAAAATTGGTTTCAATGATGTTCTATTCGCCAAGCACTCGCCAGTGGCCATATTGCTTAAATTCTTTTTCTTGAAACCTGAATCAGTATCCAGAAAAAGAACACAGCATGTAGTTAGGCCCGACCTGTCGAAGCTCATTAGGGCCACCGAAGACGCGCTAACAGGGATCATTTACACGGATGACGCGCAGATAGTTTCAATCAAGGCGGAAAAGTTTTATGGATTGCCGGAGAGGGTAGAGGTTACGGTAAGCGGGAAGGTTTCAGAAATTCCGCAATCTCTATTTATTGCTCAAGATGATTTCTAAAACATACAGCACGGAAGAAATTCAAAGGCTAGCGATGTCAGATGATCTATTCATGCCTGAATCCATCTCGCTTGAGCCTGAAGGAAAAAGTCTTACCGTAAGACTGCCCGATAAATTCAAGCACTTAAATAAAAAATCATTGATAACCATTCCGGCATTCAATGAAGATTTAGAGTACGAAAAAGAATTTCTACTGCTATAATTAATTTGCTAATCGAAAGGAAAATGAATGAGAAATAAATCAAAGTATCTGGCAAGTGTTATAGCAATCGTTTTGCTTGTGGGATGCGCGAAGCTTCATCGCACCTCGAATGCTGATGGAACTCCTACAGCTCCGATAACTTCACTTGAAAAAGTCAATGCCGACAATGCGCAAATTTCAGTTCACAATCATGCGGTAGCGGAGTCGCTGGTAGCGATTCACCAGAACGGGATGATCGAAAATGAGTACTTCGATAAACTCTCTGCTGGACAAATCAAGATCACGCGTATCCATGAACAGCTGACTCCTCTATTGGCGCAACCTGTAGCTGCCAATGCGGCCCAAATCAAGGGACTCCTGAAAGAGATTAACGACATCGGAACGCAGATGGTAGCGGATGGAACGGCAGGGGTAAAAGACCCGACATCCCAGAAAGCAATTACCAGCGAAGTTCAATCAATCATCACGCTTGCCAATTCTATTCTGTCCACTCTTTCGACTACTGGAGTGTTGAAATGAGCGAAGTAAATTTCGCTCAAGGATATGAAGTAGGCAACCAGAACATTCGCATTACCTACGAAAATCTCAACCCCATGGAACCAGAATCAAGATTTCCAATGATATACAAAATGCAAGAAGATGGTTCAGTGAAAGCGTTAAATCTTACTCCAGATGAAGGGCGTTTTGTAGCTCGCAAATTGAGTGAAATGTTTCACAAGTAAAATCTGAAAAAATCAGCAAGGAGAATTTTATGGCAGCATCTTTATCCGGCGATACCGCATTGAAACTGGCCGCACTCATCGCGGCACTCACGGCGATTGGAGTGGAAGACCTTAACGCGATTCGTTCCATTGACACGCTTGGCCCTGTAGTGGCTGACAACGTGGCAAGCCTACAGGCTACGGCAAAACAGTTTGACGATGCCACGATTCAGGTTCTCAATTCGGAGCGCGTGGCGGCAGGACTTCCGGCGCTATAATGCACTCTCTTTACCTTATTGCCACAATAAGCTTAAGTGGTGTGACTGCTGGCAAGGTAGCTGGAATAATTGCCAGCGTGTATACCATTCTGCAAGTGGTTAAGAAAACATTCCCCGTTGTAACTGGCCGCTGGGCATTGGCGATAAATATCGGCTTGTCGATTGGGGCAGTGGCAATAGTCTTACCGCCAGACAAAATGTTTTCCATGGAATCATTCACTGCTTTGGCGATTGCCGGGATATCGGCAATGGGAAGCGCGGGAATCCACGGAACGGTACAGAACGTGGCTCCTGCGGCATTGCAGAACGTATTGGGTCAAGGAAATAGCGCGGACGCGCCACAAGGCGATTCTGCGATAGTACAGGCTATCCCAGCGCAAGGCAAGACTTCCAAATACAATCCAGATTGAGGGATTTATGACCGAGGAGTTTAAGGCTTATCAGGATGCGGTAGTGCAATTCGGCGCATCCACTGAAAACCTGAATAAATGCAGGGCCGCGTTACATGCTGCAATCGACAAGAAAGCAGCGGAAGTTGGAGCGCAAGCGGCTTCCGATACTGGAGTGAAGCCAGCGGGTAGCGGCCAATGAATCACGTAGATCATTCGATGTTCGTAATCCAAGAAAGGATAAAGAGAATCATGGTTGAGTTTGAAGCCCTGAAAGAAGCTGTACCGAAGTTGATTCAAGCATTGAAAGATGAACGCGCCAAGAATTCCCAATTGACGCAGCAGTTAAGCAATCCACCTGCACCCGATCCGGCACCAGAGGATGTGGCTGCATTGACGACAGAAATTACGGATGTACTCAATACCCCAGCAGTAGCCGCTACTCCTGCCCCGTAAAACACTTCCAAAAATCCAATCTCAAAGCCTCAATGTAAGCATTTTGAGGCTTTTCTTTTTGCTCAAAATAATTGTTGACAAGGTTAACAAAATAACTTAAAGTGTATTCATACGCTAATCAAGCGTAAGAGGAGATTAAAAATGTCAGCACATAATTTTACAGTTGGAACACCAATGAATCGGGCGCAATACCCACTAACCATTGATGCCATAGCAAAAACCTGCCCTTCGGCACTGGCGACAACGCAACACGAATCACGGTCAGATCGTTATCAGTACATCCCGACATTGGAAGTGATTCGCGGGATGGAAAAAGCCGGATTTGTTCCGTTCTCTGCCACGCAGTCGAGAACACGGATTGAGGGACGCAGGGACTTTACAAAGCACATGATTCGCTTCCGCCATGCCGATATGATTTCAGCGTTACGAGTGGGAGATTCTCTGGCAGAAATCGTGCTGGTAAATTCTCACGATGGGTCATCCGCGTATAAGTTGATGGCGGGATTATTCCGGCTGGTTTGCTCCAATGGTCTGATTATTGCCGATGGAATGGTGGACTCAGTGACCGTGAGGCATCAAGGAAACATCGTACATGAAGTAATCGAAGGTTCAACACGCATTATTCAGAATGCGCCTAAGTTGACTGAGGCTGTAAACAAGTGGTCAAACCTGCAATTGACTCAAGGCGAGCAAGCAGCATTCGCGGAATCAGCAAGAACTCTACGCTTTGCCGATTCCGAAGGCGAAACACATACGCCAATCACAGCAGAAATGCTGCTCCGTCCACGGCGCAATGATGACGCGAAACCAGATCTCTGGCACACGTTCAACCGTGTTCAAGAGAATGTAATCAAGGGCGGATTGTCGGCAATGGGAAAAGACAAGCAGGGCCATCGCCGTCGCACTACTACCCGCGAAGTCAAAGGCATTGACCAAGACGTGAAATTGAATAAGGCACTCTGGCAGCTTGCGGAGCGCATGGCGGAATTGAAATCCGCTTAAGTGTTGCTACTGGCCATTGTCTAATCAGCAATGGCCAGAATGGAGAACTTAAGCCATGACCGACACACTCAAAGAAATGATCCATGCTGGCGATTGGCTAGAAGTAGCGAAGGCCATCACGCGAGAGCACGTCAAGCAGCATAATGGATTGACCATCGAGCAATTGATTGGCGCAGTTGAAAACGCTGAATTGGCCGAGCAGTACCGATTGGAAGAACAGGACGCAGCCGAGGAAGGCGCGGCGATTGAAGCCAGCGGTTATCCTGACCCTGCTTACGAAAGAAACGGCAGATGAATACGCAGGACAGGGAAGCGAGTTGCGGGATACTTATTGGCCTAACTATAGCAGCGTCAGCTTTCACAGTAGGATTTATCGTTTACTGGATTGTGAGATTGGGGACGTAAAAATGAAACTAAGTTTCACCGTAATACTATTTGTTTGCCGTAGTTTGATAACCAAGCTAGAATATTATCCATGGCAAACAAGATAGCAGCGGTGACGAAAACAAAGCGCTCCCCCGGACGACCGAAGGAATCCTTTGTAGACAATTCGGCAAAGGCCAAGGCGTTTGGATTCAAGTTGAAGCGGTTCAGGGCGGCGAACGGGTTAACTCAGGAGAAGATGGGAAAACTCATGCGAATCAATGGGGACGCTATACCTAGCAAGATTGTAATAGCGCGATGGGAAGCTGGGAAACATGCTCCACAAAGAAGATATGTTGAGAAGCTGGACAAGCTGGTTACGGATTACTTTAAACCATAGCGCAATCGTCCACAAATGGCCTGAGAGCCATCCGTAGGGCATAAGTAAGGGATTATCGGCATGGAGCAAATCGAAGGCGTTAAACGCGATGTGTCGAGATCGGTAAAAGTTAGCAAGTTATTCTCCAACTGCGAGAAGCGTCCTGCTATAACAATGATTCGGCGTAGGCTGGTTAAAACACATCGCCATGATCTTTGCCGGAAATGTTGGAAGTCGGGAAACGACAGCAGGCGATATGAAATCCAAGAAGCCCTTGCGGAAAATATCAGAGAAACGCAGGAAAGAGATAGCCTCAAACGGATTGCGGCTGGGGTATAACAGCACGATCAGGAGAAAGCCATGCAATGCGATAACTGCGGAAAAGAAGTCATCGTTAACGAATTTGGAAACATTAAGCCCGATGGAGTCTGGCCAAACGCATACGGATTCATATTCTGCGGGTTTGATCCAACACAGAAAGACATTTCACAGGAAACCTGTCAAGAAATATTTGAACGCAAACTTTGGGAAAAAGCTCAAGCCGATAAACAGGCAGAGCACAAAACAGAAAGCGCGGCTCCAGAAGCTAGCGGCGATCAGGCTGAAATGGTGGAACGAGGCACAGTCTCGCGGTAAGACTTTAATCTGCGGGATATGCGACGAACCGATATGGACGTTTGAGGATTTAGCAAGCGATCACATAATTCCCGGCAACCCTAGAGACGATTCGGAAAGCAATTTACAACCTGCGAATCAATTGTGCAATTTGCTAAAAGGGAGCCAAAGGAATTTTAAGATAGTACGAGGGGATCGTAACTGGAAACTTATTCATGGGATGTTATGAATGTCGTATTAATTTCAAGTTTAGAAAGGGCCGCAATATTTATGCAGGCAGTGTTAGATAAAATCACGGAAAGAATAGAGCAGGATCGCCAGATGGTGGAGTTTCATTCAATATATTGCCCATGCGAACGCTGCACATTGCAGCGCGAGAAAGAGAAAGAGCGCAGAGATAAGAAGTAAAGCATGAGTGAACAGACTTCATACCGTTGCGATATTTGCAAAGTAGAAAAGCAGGAAACCAATCATTGGTATAAGGGATACCATAGAAGTAGTGCCTCTGATCTTAACGGCATCATGATTGTTTCATGGAACACTAATAAAATAACAGCGGGCGTTACGCTAGAACTAGGAAAACCAGACGCTCATCTCTGTGGCGAAGCACATGCAATCGAGTGGGCAAGCAAGAATCTATCCAAGAGGTAAAAAGTGAACCTAGAATCCGCCGTCCGTAACGCCATTAACGAACTAAACGCCACTACTGGATACCCGCCTCACTTTGTAAACGCTCCTCATATCCGAGAGATAGGCGCAAAACTAGAATCGGCGTTGACTGATTCAAAACCTATCACACTTCGAGATGATGTAGCGGCCTTTGCTCAAAAGATGTCGGATGTAATGGGAGAAAAAGAGCAAGATAAAGGCAGTGCGGAATTGCTGCCAATTTCCGAGCCACTCATGAAACTGGATTTCTATGTACAAAGCCTGAAAGAATTCGGAGCACTCAACAATCCAGAGCAGATGCGTAGAACACTAATCCACATCGCAAACTTTGCGATGATAGCGGAGAGCAAGATCAAATGAATTTCTCCGAAGAAGACATCAAGCGCACAGGACTACCGAGAGATGTAATGGAATTAATCCATGACCTCTGCTACCACGTAAGCAATAACCTTCGCGGAACGCTGGATGATCGAGCGGTAGAAAACTATGTGGTACGGGCGCAGAATATTCTCAAGCTAGACAAATGTGAGAAGTGCGATGGCATAGATGGCAAGCACAGTATTAATTGCCCGTTGCTGGGAGATTTAATTTTAAAATACTGCAATGAATGTCATCGAAAAATAACTGGAGTGCCAATAAATTGGTAAAAACGGAAGATGGACATATTGCGGAGAACGATGCCGCGAAATATACGAATCACGATAGTCTTACCGTAAGACTTGAGTTAACGAAACAATCAAGCTATCATTGGAAACGTCAAAAATAAAATCGGAAACGCCATGGCTGAGACTCAAGCAATCATTCAAATAAAAAAAGTAGCATTCCCGCGAAAGAAGAAACCACGCGGAAAGGGCAAGCCATTCGAGAAAGGCAATCAGCACGCTATTGCCAAAGGCGAGAAAAGAAATCCCAAAGGATTAAACCAATGGGGTAATGGGGCTACGCTAATCAGCGAAGCAGCGAGGCAGCATTTACAGCGCAAGGTTCCGAAACATATAGCGAAGCTTCTAGGGTGCGACGAAGGCATCACGTTTGCAGAAGCCCTAACGATAAGCGCAAGCATTCATGGCATCAATGGAAACATGGTAGCGGTAAAGGAATTGCGCGAGATCACCGAAGGCAAGACTCCAGAAACTATTTACTTATCAGGCGGAAAAGACAAGGATGGAGAAACATTGCCGGTAGCTACTACAGCGACATTGAATGTAGTATTTGTCGATTCTCCCGAGAAAAAATGATTGCCTCATCCTGATATCCAATTTCCCCGCAAGGCGCAGATACTTTTCAGACCAGCGCGTTACAAGGTGCTCTACTCAGGGCGCGGAGCGGCAAAGAGCTGGTCAGTAGCAAGAGCGTTAATCCTTAAGGCCCACACAACGCAGAGAGATTCAGACGGACTCCCATTCCGTATTCTCTGTGCAAGAGAAATACAGACATCAATCAAAGATTCAGTCCACTCTCTGCTAAAAACCCAGATTGTAAAACTAGGGCTACAGAATGATTTCAAAATCACGGATACATCCATAGTCAGCCGAAGGACAGGAGCGGAGTTCATTTTCAAGGGACTGCGCACGAACGTAGAAGAAGCCGTGAAGTCCATGGAAGATGTGGATATCTGCTGGATAGAAGAAGCGCAGAGCGTGAGTAAAAAATCATGGGACATTCTTGGGCCATCCATACGTAAGCCGGGAAGCGAGATTTGGCTTACCTTCAACCCAGACGACGAAAGAGACGACACGTACCAAAGGTTTGTAGTTAATCCCCCAGAAAATTCTCTAGTAGTAAAAATGTACTGGTACGAGAACCCATGGTTCACGCCTGAACTGGAATCGGAAAGGATGATCCTAAAACGTAAGGCGGATGCGAACCCGGAGATATTTGCCGATGATTATGCGCACATCTGGGAAGGAGAGCCAAAGAAAGTATCTGAGGCTGTAATCTTCAAGGGAAGGTACGATATCATCTCGTTCGATTGGAAAGAAGTCTTACGCAGGTATGGACAAGAGGAAGGACAGATTAGATGGTTTCATGGTAACGACTTCGGATTTGCGAATGATCCGAACTATCTAGGCAGGAATTTCATCACAGAAAAAATAGATCAAACGACAGGCGAGAAAAAAGAAGAGCTATGGATACAGGATGAATGTTTTGGCTATGGAACTGAAATCGACAATCTGCCTGATTTGTTTGATGGCAAGGTGCCTAATAAGCGCGGGATAGATACAGTGAGAACGTGGCCAATAAAAGCGGACTGCGCAAGGCCAGAGATAATCAGTTATCTATCGCGTCATGGCTTCAATATATCGGCTGCGGAGAAATGGCCGGGAAGCGTAGAGGATGGAATAGCGCATCTCAGGATGTTCGAGAAAATACACATCCACAAAGAGAACTGCCCATTGGCGCAAGATCAAGCGCGATTATATTCATACAAGGTGGACAAAAAAGTAGTGGACAAGGACGGAAGGCCGCAAGTGCTGCCAGTGGTAGTGGACGCGCATAACGATTTTTGGGATCAAGTTCGCTACTCACTAGATGGTTACATACAGCGCAGAGGAGTAGATGCAATTTGGGCGAAGCTGGGACAGTAGTTGTGTTAATATGATAACTATGGACAAAACAACTCAAGAGGTATTCCGCGAAAGAGCATTACTGTCAGCCGATCTAGCTGCAAAACTTTACGATGCCGAACCAAGCGATAGGCTAGAAATGCTTCCAATACTCAGCTCTGCTGAATTGGAACAATTAGAGCACTTGGGCAAGGGTGCCGTTTGGGATGGATATTTGATTTCAAAGAACGCCAGAACAAGCCTATGTCTAATTGGGCTAGCGTCAAGATGGAACGGAATGAATTTTATTACTCAGGCTGGAATGGCTGTACTTGATACCCTGAAGAGCATTGTAATTAGAGAAAAATCAAAATGAGTCAAGCTAAGGGTTACACATACTTCGGAGCAGAGCGTAAGCCAATCGCAATCAAAAAGTCTCCCCGTAAGACTTTTACCGAAAGATTGCGCGAGATCGTGGCTGAAGTAATGGGAGTGGATACGGAAGAAGTCACCGATTCCTACCAGATCAAACACGAAACCGAATTGATGCCCAATGGCCTATTTGAATTGATTGAGTTATCGGTAGCGATTGAAAACGAATGGGGACTTGGGGAAGTGTTTACATCGGAAAATGAGGATGTGTTTGAAAGTTTTGGGACGCTGCTGGAGTTCGTGAAAGAAAAAGTAAAGTGAGGCACATTGTCGCTTTATCTGGCGGATGGGATTCAACCGCACTAGCCCTACGTCTAGCGGAAGTTGAGCCAATGGAATATGAATATATCTGTACTCCTACTGGCGCAGAACTTCCGGAAATGCAGGAGCATTGGAACCATCTTGAATCTTTGCTTGGTAAACCTCTCAATAAATTAACTACAGGCAGGACTCTACAGGGACTAGTAGTTATTCAAAAATCACTGCCGAATGTGTGGATGCGCTGGTGTACTCGATTGCTAAAAATAGAGCCATTTCAAGATTACATCTTGGATAATCGTCCATGTGTTGTACACGTTGGAATCAGGGCCGACGAAGTAGAAGAACGCGACGGAGTAGCATGGGAAGAAATTGACGGCGTACAGCGTAGCTATGATTTAGTTAGGTGGGGATGGGGAATACGCCAAGTAGTTGAATACTGCCGAAAGAGAAAAGCAGAACCTCCATTAAGAACAGATTGCGATTGTTGCTTCTTTCAAACACTTTGGGAATGGTATCAATTCTGGCTGTTATATCCAGACACATGGATGCAAAGGGAAGCATTGGAAGATTTAACGGGGCATACATTTAGATCACCTAGCCGCGATACTTGGCCAGCGTCCATGAGGGGATTACGCTCATTGTTTGAAGCGGGACACATCCCTAAAAAGCGACAAACAATGAAAGACAGAAAAGCAATGTGCTCTACTTGCGCAAGATAAAACATTCCTAGGCAATCCATCGCCATTACTGTAAAGTAGAAAAGTCTCACGGTAAGACTAAATGGCGACGAAGAAAACCACTAAAAAAACGATTCCAGTAAAATCCAAAGACTCGCAAGAGGTATTTGATTCCTTCCGCAACTTCGCCGCTGGAATAGGTTACGGCACAAACAACATATCTTCAGGTGGAACGTATGGGTACAACCCAATAACTCAGTATCGTCCGTTGCTGGAATGGATGCACAGAGGGCAGGGGTTATGCGGAACGATTGTCGATTGCGTAGCGGATGACATGACAAGGGCTGGAGTTGATATTAAGGGCGACATGAGGCCAGAAGATATTGAACAAGTAAACGAATCAGCGGTAGAGCTAGGAATCTGGAATAGCACAAATGAAGTAGTGAAATGGTCAAGGCTGTACGGTGGATGCTTGGGAGTGATTCTGATTGATGGGCAGGATTTATCGACTCCGTTCCGAGTTGAATCAGTGGGAAAAGATCAGTTCAAAGGAATACTACCGTTAGACCGTTGGATGGTAAATCCAAGCGTGGAAGATACGGTAAAAGACTTTGGGCCTAACTATGGTCTGCCAAAGTATTACAGCGTGATTGCCACGGCTCCGGCATTGGTAGGAATGCGAATCCATTACAGCCGAGTAATGAGATTGAGTGGAATAAAACTTCCGTGGTGGCAAGCGATTACCTTACAGTTTTGGGGAGAAAGTATATTTGAAAGAATTTGGGACATCCTGTTAGCTCTAAACTCATCCACTCAGGGCATAGCGCAGTTGATGTACAAGCTGCACTTGAGGACTTACACGGTTGAGGGCTTGCGTCAGTTGGTATCTTCAGGTGGCCCGGGATTGGCCGGATTGATGGCGCAAGTAAACTTCATGCGCTCTACGCAGTCAAATGAAGGCATGACGCTGCTGGATGCCAAAGATAAGATGGAGAATTTTCAGAATAATTCAGTGAGTGGAGCGAGTGATGTTCTGATTCATTTTCTGGAGCAGATAAGCGGATCAGTACAGATTCCACTCGTGAGATTACTAGGCCAGAGTCCAGCGGGATTGAACGCAACGGGCGAAGCAGATTTAAGAACGTACTATGACGAAATAGCGCGTCAACAAAATTCAACTCTTAAGGTTCCAATTACTATGGTCTATCGTTGCATCGTGCAAAGTCTAGGCAAGGAATGGCCAGATGGTACGACCATAGGATTTAGACCATTGTGGCAATTGAATGCTACGGAAAAAGCGGACATAGCGACGAAGATAACAGACAGCGCGATTAAGCTTACCGAAGCGGGAATCATTTCAAATCAGGTGGCGCTAAAAGAGTTGAAGCAATCGAGCGAAGAAACGGGATTCGGCAGCAATATTTCAGACGAAGATATAAACAATGCAGAATCCGAGCCAGCGCCATTGCCGGAATTGGAAGAGGTTGCGGAGATCAAGACTCAGGGACAGGAAAGCGAGTAAAAGTCTCACAGTCATACAAAATAGGTTATAATGATAACCATGAAACTTAAACCCCCCAAAAATAAAAACGATTATGATTGGATAAGTTGGTTGATAGATAGATTCAGTTGGACTTTTCCTGTTTCCATATTGATAGCGGTAGCTATTGGAATATTTCTAGGGATGTTAGTTACAGGGAAAATTTAAATGAAATCAATCTCCATCACTTACGACGAAACAACCGCTAACTTAAACCTTTCCAGCCAAGGATTAACTGAAGCTGAAGTGCTGGTATTTTTAATGGAAGCACAGCAGAAGGTTAAGGACTGTGTTGTGGAAGCGTTAAAGAAAAAATCCAGTGGGATCATAACGCCGCATTTGATGCGACCGCCAATAGCGTAAAGGCATTACCTAAATGCCTCTCACTCCAGCACAAATACGTAACGCAACCCGCCAGAGATTCAATCGTGCACGTATCGCACAAATCAGTTATGAACGACAGTTAGCCCAAGTAGGACGCCACACAGGGCACATCATCAAAGGAATGGCACCAGAGGGCGTTATAAGCGATCTAGGGGCTATACAGCGCATCCTCACACAGTATTCGGACATCTTGCAGCCATGGGCCAAGTCGATAGTTGAAAGAATGACGGCTGAAGTCTCGCAGAGAGACATTCGCGCATGGGCTGAATTGGGAAGATCAATCGGGCAATCACTCAAAAAAGAAATACTAAACGCTCCGACTGGAATCGCTTTACGTGAGCAGATGCAGGAGCAGATAAAAAGTATTACCAGTTTGCCGTTGGAAGCCGCGCAGAGATTGAACGAATTAACTTTACGTGGAATCACAGAGGGAACGCGAACGCCTGAGATTGTGGAAGCAATATTAAATTCAGGCAATGTAAGTATCAGCCGAGCAAAAATGATTGCGCGAACACAGGTTGCGACAACGGCGAGTAAGTTGACGGAAGTCAGGGCAGTGCATATTGGGAGTCCGGGTTATCTGTGGCGGACATCGCAAGATTCGGACGTAAGATTATTCCATCGAAAACTTGAAGGAAAATTTATCGAATGGGGCAACCCTCCGATTGTCGATAAAAATGGACGTAGAGCACATGCAGGGCAGGACTTTCAGTGTCGCTGCTACCAAGAAGTGATCGTTCCCGATTAGTCTTACTGCAAGACTTTTATATTGACCTGCCTGTATTATTTTGATAACATAAGCCAATGTTGAAACCCAATCAGACATCAGGCCCAGATTCAGGGGCGCTACAACGGCTCTTTGAAGTTCGCGCAAACGGCGAAACGCTGCATATTGTGGGCCGGGATCAGGTAGCGGAGCTTATTGGATTGCTTGGACAATCGTTGGTAGACGCTACAGAAGTTGACAGCGAACCGATTGAACATTCATGGACGCAGCGCTGGGATCATCACCCAATAAAAATGGAATGCCGCCACATGCTACTGCCGATGAAACAAATCAAGAAATTGAAACAGGGCGGCCATGACTGACACTTCAGGGGCGCAGCGGATAGCGCGGGAGGGGAAATGAAACCAGTTTTTCAAACTAAGTTTGCTCTTGGCAAAGGTGATTGCCTTAATGCTGCTATTGCCTCAGTGCTTGAGCGGCCATTGGACGATATCCCGTATTTGGCTGGGGCTGAGGATGGCCGATGGTTCGAGCGGCTTTATGCGTGGTGCAAGGCTGAGCAAATCGGACTGATGTGTTTACAGCCGGGAGATACAACCGCATTCATCATGGCCAATTTCTATTGTGTGCTGATCCATGAAGTCATTGGCGTACCAGAAGAAAATCACGCGGTTGTGGGCTACGTTCAGCGCGGCCCAAGCCCCGATGGTCAGTTTGAATGGACGTGCCAAGAGGTTCACGACCCGAATAGGGGCCGCCACAAGTTAGGCGAGTTGGTTCACATTATTGTGCTAATTCCAGCACCCGCAGCGCAACCACAAGAAAGAGCGATGGCCGGGTAAGGGGCCCAGAACGTAGCTTCACCGGAGCACGGCTGTAACAAATAGAAAAATAATTCTGAAATTTGGGGCGACCTATGAGCTTAGCAGAGCGGGGAAAGACGGAGCGGAAGGGCGATTGGATTCAAACGTTCAGCGGCTTGCAGTTTTGGCCTCTTGATCCGCGACCAGAAGAAATCAACATTGAGGACATAGCTCACGCGCTTGCTATGCAATGCCGATATTCAGGCCATGTAGAAACGTTCTACAGCGTGGCCGATCATTCTATCCGCGTGGCTGAAATCGTCACTGAGCCACTGAAACTAGCAGCCCTGCTGCATGATGCCGCAGAAGCCTACTTGGTGGACTTGCCGCGACCGATAAAGCGGTTCTCTGAGCTTGGCAGGCACTACCGCGAGATCGAGGATGCGCTTTGCATAGTCATATGCGAAAGATTCGGGCTTGCGCCTGAAGCGTTCGACGATCCATCAATTAAACATTGCGATAACGTGCTGCTTTCGACAGAGAAACGCGACCTGATGAAGATTCCGCCTAAAGCGTGGTTTGAAACCGAGCCGCCACTGGAAACAAAAATAGTACCGCTCACATGGCGAGAATCGGAGAAGAAATTTCTTGAAACATTCAACACATTGGCGGTGGCCCGATGACTGGTGAAGTAGAACGCGCCAAGGCTTTCTATGAAAGTGGAATGTATGAAGGCGATCACGATTTTTCGGTAAGCAGCGCGTGTCAATTTGCAGCCGCCTTTGCCCAATCCGAACGTTCCTCAGCCATAAAGGACGCAAGAGAAGAGTGCGCGAGGATTGCGGACAGAATTCGCATGACCGGAGTTAACAATCCCCGAGAGGCGGCAGAGCGTATTGCAGCGGCGATCCGCGCTCTAGGCGAACGGTAAAGGGGAGGAGAGAGGAAAACAATGGACGTTCCCAAAATTCTATACAACAGAGCCGAGGAGATGACGCTCGATTGGGCCAAGGAAATCAGAACGTCTAATAGCATCGACAGCCTGCTCATATATTCGCGTGGCAGAGCTGAGGCAATTATCGAAGTATTAGAGGCAATAAAAAAACTGAAATCGTGACGCTGGGG
>Ga0207661_10000079_pt1 | contig 66712 bp, 57 predicted proteins | sample KBSC713LmetaG_FD_184337 | JGI IMG/M metagenome (GOLD analysis project Ga0207661, IMG submission 184337) | Corn rhizosphere microbial communities from Kellogg Biological Station, Michigan, USA - KBS C7.1-3L metaG (SPAdes) (version 2) | ecosystem: Host-associated > Plants > Roots > Rhizosphere ...
CGCTCAAGACATTGCTCACGAGGACGGAGGATAGCTTCCCCGCGTCCTGGTCAATGTCCTAAATCACGATTTCAACTGGCCGGTTTTGAGGTGTCCCCGACTGGCCGGTTTTGGGTGTCCCCCGAGGCGTCGGTCGCCCATTGGGCACTGAGGCCTTGGACGCATTTAAGCTGAAGTGTCGCAAGCCGAGTTGTCGGTTGGTCAACAGTCGACTCTGCCAGAATGACGCTTGCATTTACATGAGCCGCGGTACAGCATGGAAGGAGACGGCGGCAAGAGGCTATGGCTTTGAACGATCGAATCAACACTGATCCGAAGATCCTGACTGGGAAGCCGGTCGTGCGCGGCACCCGCATCTCAGTTGAGTTCGTGGTCGATCTGCTCGCAGCCGGCTGGAGCCACGCCCAGATTCTGGCGAGCTACCCACATCTTTCCGAAGAGGATATCCGGGCCTGTCTCGCCTACGCCAGCGAGCTCCTCCGAGAAGAAAAAGTCTATCCGCTCAAAACAGCATGAAATTCGTGGCCGACGAGAATTTTCCGCGGCCTGCCCTGGAGGCGCTACGCAATGCTGGCTGGGAGATATTCTCGGTGGCCGAGGAATGCCCCGGCATCTCGGATGAGGAAGTAGTGGCTCTCTGCTCGAAGAGCCAGCGAGTCCTGCTCACGTTCGACAAGGATTTTCGGCGAACTCGTTTTCCGCCGCGGGCTGTCAGCCGGGAGCGGGGTTGTCTTGTTCCGGCTCATTCCCGAATCTCCCGAAGAAGCCGCCGACGTCGCCTTGGCCCTGGTGAAGTCTCAGCAAGACCTCAATGGGATTTTTTGCGTTGTCACACGGGATCGGATTCGAGTCCGACCAATGCGCCCGGCTTCCGAGCGCTAATCACCGGCACGATGCCACTGGGCTCGCAGCCATGCCCAAACCGTGGTCTGATACGAGCCGGTCGCGAAGTCCCGTCAAGAACGCCAGCCGATCCGTATCAGCGAACGCGCCACCCTGCCGCTACAGGATGTATGATGCACCTGAATGGACCGCCGATCGTTTCTCGCCACTCTCGGCGGCGCAGGGGTCGCCGCCGCCGCGCCCGCTACGCCGCCTCCGAATATTGTGATCCTGTTTGCCGACGACCTCGGGTACTCCGATGTCGGGCCGTTCGGCGGCGAGATTCGCACGCCGCATCTCGACTCGCTGGCTAAGGAGGGCGTGCGCTTCACGCACTTCTACAACACCGCCCGCTGCTGTCCGAGCCGCGCGACGCTGCTGAGCGGTCTCTACGCGCACCAAGCCGGCATCGGCCACATGGTCAACCCGAAGCCGTTCCCGGCGTACGCGGGCGACCTGAATCGGAAGTGCGTCACGCTCGCCGAGGCGCTCAAGCCGGCGGGCTACGAGACGTACATGTCCGGCAAGTGGCACGTGACGCCGTTCGACAAGAACAAGCACAACTGGCCGCTGCAGCGCGGGTTCGACAAATACTTCGGGATCATCGCCGGCGCGGGGAATTATTTCGACCCGCACAGCCTGACGCGCGACAACGAACGGATCGAACGCGACAGCCCCGACTTCTACCTCACGGACGCGATCGGCAAGAACGCCGTGCAGTACATCGAGCAGGCGAAGGGGCCGTTCCTCTTGTACACGGCGTTCACGTCGCCGCACTGGCCGCTGCACGCGTTGCAGCCCGACATCGACCGGTATCGCGGCCGCTACAAGGGCGGCTGGGACGCGCTGCGCGAGGAGCGGCGGGCGCGGATGATCAAGATGGGGATTCTCGATAAGCGCTGGCCGCTGACACCACGCGATTCGACGGCGCCCGCGTGGTCCGATGCCCAGAACAAGGACTGGCAGCAGCGGCGCATGGAGGTCTACGCGGCGCAGGTCGACCGCATGGACCAGAACATCGGCAAGATCATGGACGCGCTCCGCAAGAAGGGGCAACTCGACAACACGCTCGTCATGTTCCTGGCCGATAACGGCGGGTGCGCCGAGGACCTGGCGCCCGGCTCGAACCCGACTTACATGGAGGCGGCGGTGAAGCGCGGCGTCAAGGTCGAGACGGGGAATATCGTGGGGCGCATGCCGGGGCACGAGGACTCGTTCGAGAGCTACGGACTGCCGTGGGCGAACGCGTCGAACACGCCGTTCCGGCTGTACAAGCACTGGGTACACGAGGGCGGCATCTCGTCGCCGTTCATCGCGCGGTGGCCGAAGGGCGTTCGCGGGACGAACACGATGACGCACGAACCGGCGCACCTGATCGACATCATGGCCACGTGCGTCGACGTCTCCGGCGCGCAGTACCCGTCGGATAAGACGCCGATGCAGGGGAAGAGTCTCGCGCCCGCGTTCCAGGGGAAGAAGATCGAGCGGACGGACTCGATCTACTGGGAGCACGAGGGCAACAAAGCGATCCGCGACGGGAAATACAAGCTCGTCTCGCGGCATCCGGACCGGTGGGAACTGTACGACATTGAGGCCGACCGCAGCGAGCTGAACGACCTCGCCGCGCGCGAGCCGGCGACCGCGCAGCGCATGGCGGGGAAGTGGGACCAGTGGGCGGCGAAGGTCGGGGTGGAGGATTTCGATAAGGTGCAGAAGTCCCGCATGCCCGCGTAAAAGCGCGGTGCTAGCATGGAGGCACTTGTATGGCAAAAGACGGTTTTTCGCGACGGCATTTCTTCTACGGCTCCCTGCTCGCCGGAGCAGTTCCGGCCGCGGGCTTCGGCAGCACGCCATCCCTGAAACACCTCGGGTACAAGTCGCCGAACGAGAAGTTGAACGTGGCCGCGATCGGCGCGGGCGGTAAGGGACAGAGCGATATTACGGGCTGCTCCGAAGAAAACATCGTGGCGATGGCGGATCCCGATTCGAAGCGCGCCGAGAAAATGTTCGCCGCGTATCCGAAGGTCCCGAAGTATACCGACTTCCGCAAGATGCTCGACAAGGAGGGCGGGAATATCGACGCCGTCCTGGTGTCGTGCCCCGACCACATGCACGCCAGTGCGGCGATGTGGGCGATGGAGCGCGGGAAACACGTCTACTGCCAGAAGCCTCTGACGCGCACCGTTTGGGAGGCGCAGCAACTCACGATGGCCGCCGCGAAATTCGGCGTCGCGACGCAGATGGGCAATCAGGGGTATTCGCAGCCCGGCGCGCGCGAAGCCGCGGAGATCGTCTGGCACGGCGATATCGGCGACGTCACCGAGGTGCACGCGTGGACGAATCGGCCGGCGTCGTATTGGCCGCAGGGTCCCGAGGTCGAGCCCAAGGAAGCGCCGGTCCCGTCGACACTCGACTGGGATGCGTGGCTCGGCGGCTCCGAGCCGCGTCCCTTCAGTCCCGCGTATGCGCCACACAACTGGCGCGCGTTCCCCGATTTCGGTTGCGGCGCGATCGGCGACATGGCGTGCCACATCCTCGGCACGCCGAACATGGCGCTGCGACTCGCGAACCCGACGAGCGTCGAGGTCATCCAACTGGAGGGCAAGGCGAAGTACACGTACCCGTTCCGCACCGCGATGCGCTTCGACTTTCCGGCGCGTGGCGCGATGCCGCCGGTGAAGGTGTTCTGGTACGACCGCCGCGAGGCGGTCCCGAAGTTCCCGGGCGTGCCCGAAGGTGAGCTGATCGGCGATAAGGACATCAACGGCAGCCTGTTCATCGGCACGAAGGGCATGCTGACCACCGGTTGCTACGGCGAAAATACGCGGCTCGTCCCGGCGGAGAAGATGAAGGACTACAAACTGCCGCCGCAGATTCTCTCGCGCGCGCCCGGACCGGACAAGGAATGGGTCCGCGGCCACTATCGCGACTGGATTCGCGCGTGCAAGGGCGGCGAGCCGGCGTGCTCGAACTTCAGCGTCGCAGGACCGTTCGTGCAGTGGATGCTGCTCGGCGTGATCGCGATGCGGCTGGGCGAAGGCAAGCTGAACTGGGACGCGCAGGCCGGCCGTTTCACCAACAACAACGAAGCGAACGCCATGCTGAAACCGAAATTCCGCAAGGGGTGGAAGTTCGCGTAGAACGGAGGCTCCGATGCTTCGGGCCTTACTGATTTTCCTCGCGTTGAGTATGTCTCTCGCCGCCGAAAAGCGCGTGATCACGCCTGCCAACGGCGTGCCGCCGGTCGGGCCGTACAGCCCCGGCATTCTGGTCGGCGACTACTTGTATGTGTCGGGGCAGGGCGCGGCGAAGCCCGACGGCGGCTTTCCCGCGACGGTCGAGGAACAGACGGCCCAGTGTTTGACGAACGTGCGGCGGATCGTCGAGGCGGCTGGGCTCACGATGCAGCACGTCGTGTATGCGACCGTGTACTTGCACGACCTCAGCGGGCTCGACGGCATGAATCGGGCGTGGCGTGCAGCATTCCCCTCGGACCCTCCGGCGCGGGTGGTGGTGGGCACGGCGAAGATGCCGGTCGATACGCCGGTCGAGGTGACAGTGGTCGCGGCCCGCGAATTGGAAACGCGGACGGCAGCCGAACCCGGCGAGTTCGAATCGCGCGGGGTGATGACGGCGGACCGCGTGTATCTCTCCGGAGTACGGGCGCCTGAGGCCGTGTTCGACGTCCTGAAGGGCGCCAGCGTGGACCACAAGAACATCGTATTCGCGAACTCGTTCACGGTGCCGCCGGTGTACACGGCGATCGCCAGCCGGGAAGCGCCGAAGAAGTCCGGGCGTTGCATCCTCGCGGGCGATACGCTGTACTGCCCGGCGCAATCGGGGAGCGGCGGGTCGATCGAGGCGCAGGTGCACAGCACGATGGCGCATCTCCGCGACGAGCTCCGCCAGGCGGGGATGACGTTCGAGAACGTGGTCGCGACGAACGTATATCTAGACGACATCGCGGACTTCGCGCGCATGAACAAGGTGTACGCGGAGTCGTTCGGCGCGACCCCGCCGACGCGAACGACGGTCCAACTCCTGCCGTCGACGGGCAAGCCGCTGGTGCGGATCGCTCTGGTGGCGGTGAAGTAGGCGCAAACCGCGGGACTGTTGGCGGCGGGGTCGTGTGGCCTGGGACAGACGGCGCTGTCCACGCGGGCAAAAGCGGCCCTTGGGACAGTGTCGTCAGTCCCGGCGAGCGGCAGTTGAGTAGGTTCGCACAAACGCTTGACAGCGCCTATATTACGCCATACGATATAGCGTCGGACGTATGAAGCGACATCTCTTGCTGGCGGCCCGCCTTTACCCGCGCGCGTGGCGCGAGCGTTATGGCGAGGAGTTCGAGGCGTTGGTCGAAGACGTGCGTCCGACGTGGCGGAACGTCGCCGACGTATTCGCAGGAGCGCTGAAGACGCATATGAAGACCGCCGCATCGTACTGGAAATTCGCGGGAATTATGGCTACCGCCGGAGTCTTCCTGGGGGCGGCGGCGTCCTTCACCGTCACGCCGCGGTACGTCTCGACGGCGCTGGTCCGCATCAACGCCGGTGGGGACACCGACTGGGCGCGGAACCGCCGCCAGATGCTCGTGGGGGAACTGCGGTCGCGCTCGATGATGGCCGAGATCATTCAGCGTCCGGATCTGACGCTCTACCCGCGCGAGCGCCGCCAGATGCCGATGGAAGAGATCGTGGATAAGATGCGACAGGACCTGCGGATCGAGCCCGTCGGCGGCGACTGGCGGACGATGAGCATTTCCTTCGCGTATCCGGATCGCGAGAAATCGCAGGCTGTCTCACAGACGTTCGCCGACGCGATGGCGGGGGGCAACGACGTCTGGAATCGAAACTACGCCGCCCTCTTCCGCGCGGCGTGGCCGGAGCAGAAGCAGCCACCCGCCGGTCCCCAGATCGAGGTCGTGCAGTCGGCCAGCTACCCGTCGGCGTCGATCGGACCGATTCGCCTCCGGTGGGCGCTCGCGGGCCTCGTCCTCGGCATCGTGATCGCCAGCTTCCTCTGGAGCCCCCGGCGCGCTTTCCGATTCGCGGCCACGGGTCTGGTGTGCGCGATCGTCGTCGGCGGCGCCTCGTACCTCATCCCTGATCGCTACACTTCGACCGCCGTCCTGCGGATCACGCCCGCAATGGCTCCCGCTGAGTTGCAGAGTCTCCTCCAGCCCGAGCCGGTCGAGACTACGCTGCACCGCCTCACCGGCCGCGTCCTCTCCGACGAACTGCTGCTGCAGGCGATCGCTTCGCCGTACGCCGACCTGTACCCGAGCAAGCGCGCCGGAATGCCACCGGCCGAACTGGCGGCGCTCGCGCGAAAGAATCTCCAGATCCGGCCGCTCGACGATCGCACGTTCGAGATTTCGTTCACCTATCCCGATCGCTACAAGGCGCAGCGAATGGTCCGGCAGATGGTCAGTAACTTTGCCGGGGAGAACGTCATTGCGGAGCGTGCGCGCGCCGCCGGGAACCCGCTGGTGCAGTATGCAGGCGACCGCAAACTCCTGACCAATCTCGTGGTGCTGGACCCCGCCACACTTCCCGAGTCGGCGACGTTTCCGAATCGATTCGTAATCGCAATCGGCGGCCTCGTACTCGGCCTCGCCGCGGCGTTCCTCAGACGCCGCCCGCTACTTGCCGTCGCCTGACGCCGGACGCGCGAACTTCGCGTCGTCGATCGCCACGTTCGCCTTCGTCTCCGCGATCTGGATCGTGAACCGGCCATTGGTCCGCGACAGGGTCCAGCGATGCGGGATCTGCACGCCGTCGACGGCGCGATAGTCGGCGTAGTCGACCTGGACCGGATTGCGGCCGAGCGGCGTATCGGTGTACCGCACGAGCCTGGTGAGGAGTCCCGTTTTGCGGTCGAAGTACAGACGAACCGGAGGACGGCCTTCCGCAGTCCCGTTCAGGACGTCGCACTCGACGCCGTCGACCAGCTCGGCGCGGCCGCGGCGCAGTTGCGGATACAGCTCCTTCAAACGCAGGGGAAGATAGAACTCCGCGTCGAGGGCGGAAGATGCCGATTCCAGCGGCGACATCGGCCGCGCGGTGTGCGCGCCGCCGGTCGTGCCGCCCATCCATCCGGCGGTTCCGTCGAAGGCCGTCAGACTGTCGCCGTTCGCGGAGTGGGTGATCGAGAGACGCTTATTCGGCGCCTTAGTCAGCACCTCGATCGGAGTCTCCGTGCCCCCCGCGCGGATGACGCCCTTCTGCGAGCGCGAGGTCATCTTGTGGATGGCGTCGGCGCCGCCGACGGCGGTCACGTAGCGCTCGAGGATCTGGTCGGCGGTGGCGGTTGCGGGCGCGATCTGCGGCGGCTTTGCGGGCGCGGCGTCCGACTGGATGACCGGCGGAACGGCGACCGGGCGCGTGGCGCCGTTGTGGCAGCTATTGCACGTCACCTGGAGGCGGCCCCCGAAGTGGGTTTGGTTGATCGCCTTCGTCATGGCGATCATCTGGCGCGCGGTCTTCTTCTCCCCCTTGTCGTCGGCCTCCGGCTTGCCGGGCACGTGACAGAAGCCGCACTCCACGCCGAGCGACGATGAGATGAACTGCATCGTTGGCGCGACCTGGTCGGCGGGAATTCCTTTCAGTTCGACGATATTCTTGTAGACCTGTTCCGCCATCTGCTGGGCTGAGAGACACGACGCCGCCAACGCGGCCGCAACGAGAAGCTTCATAATCCTCCTGGACGTTACCGCATTGTGGCACACTCGGGCGGAGTTCTAGGACTCGGGTTTACCCCCGCCGGTAGGCCTGATATCCCATTACGTCCTCAGGAGAAACCCCATGGCAAACCAGGAAGGTTCTGTAGGAAATCGCCAAGAAACCATGTTAGAAATGGATGGATGGTACCGTACGCCGGCGGCAACAACTGGGACATCCGATGGATTGGCTGACCTTCGCCGACGCCGCTGGGGTAGGGTTATGGCAGAGGAATCTGGAGACCGGTAAGGTCCGCTGCGGCGAATCCGCAGGACGTCTTTTCGGTCTCGGCGGAAGCGGGGAGTTCGATCGCGCGGCGTTCCTCGAACACCTCCATCCGGTAGACCGTGACCGCGCGCGCGCGGCGTTCGATTGGGCCGTCGAATCGCGATCGGCGGCGGAAGTGGATTTTCGCGTCTTAACCGGCAATGGATTCCGTTGGGTGCGAAGCATGGGGCGCGTCATTACGGATAGCGCCGGCCGTCCGATCTCGGTGGCCGGTCTGGCGCTCGATATCACGGAGAGCCGCCGGGGCGCCGAGGAACGCGATTCCGAGGTGCGCTTCCGGATGGCCGCGCACACGGCGACGGACGTCATTTACGAGTGGGATATTGCCTCCGACCGCATCGAACTTTACGGTGACGGCGCCGGCCGCCTGGGCGTTGAACCCTCGGCTGCGCCCCAGAGTTACGCGGAGTTCGCGGCGATGGTCCACCCGGAGGACCAGGCGCGGGTAGCGGCCGCGATCGAGGTGTCGTTGCGTGGCGGCGAATACTGTTGCCAGTACCGTGTCGTGACGCGCTCCGGCGACGTGCGTCATTGGCTGGGTAAGGCGAGAATCATCGCCGCCCCGGATGGCACTCCGATCCGCCAGATCGGGGTCGTCACCGACGTCACGGAGAAGGTAATCGCCGAGCAGCGAATCTCGGAAATGAACTCGGCGTTGCGCGATCTTTCGGCGCGCCTGACGCGGTCGCAGGACGAGGAGCGGCGCCGTTTCGCGCGGGATCTGCACGATTCCACCGCGCAGAGCCTGACCGCTCTTTCGTTCTCGATCAAGCTGGTTTCGGACCTACCTGCGGTGGCGGCGAACGAGGAGGCGAGCACGGCGCTGCTGGATTGCGCGGCGATGGTCGAAGCCTGCATCCGGGATGTGCGGACGATGTCGTACCTGCTGCACCCGATCCTGTTGGACGACCTCGGTCTGGAGCCGGCGCTGCGGAATTTCGCTGCGGGGTTCGAGCGGCGGACGGGCATCCCGGTCGTGTTCCATGCCAAGGCAACGCACGAGAGATGGCCCGACCCGGTCCAGACCACGGCCTTCCGCTTCGTGCAGGAGGCTCTGGCAAACGTCTTGCGGCATTCGGGCGCCACCGCCGCGACCGTCGATCTGGTCGAAGCGGAAGGGCGGCTGACGGTACAAGTGGTCGACAACGGCCGCGGTTTTCCGGCCGAAGTATTGAACGGATCCGGAACCCTCGTCGGTTCCGGGGTGGGTATTGCCGGGATGCGCGATCGGGCGCGTTCCCTCGGCGGCGTGCTCACGATACAGTCGAGCGGGCAAGGCTCGACCCTGCACCTGGTAATTCCAACTCATGACACGAACTAAGATCCTCATCGCAGACGACCACGAGCTCGTCCGCCGCGGCGTTCGCCACGCCCTCGAAGCCAACCCCGATTGGGAGGTCGTCGGCGAAGCGGCCAATGGACGGGAAGCGGTCGAAATGGCGGAGCGGTTGCAGCCGCAAATCGCGGTCCTGGATCTCAGCATGCCCGAAATGAACGGATTGGAGGCGATCCGGCGGATCACGAGCTCCTCGCCTCACATCCGCATTCTGGTGCTCTCCATCCATGACTCGGAAACGCTGATTCATGAGGTGCTGGCCGCCGGGGCGAAAGGGTACCTGCTGAAATCGGACGCCGCCCGCGACTTGCTCTCGGCCGTGCAGTCGCTGATCGAGGGGCGCCCGTTCTTTACGGCCAAGGTGTCGCAGACGCTGCTCGATAACTTCCTCAGCGGCGGCTCGCCCCGGCGGGTCGAGGAGCGGAGCCGCCTCACGCCGCGCGAGCAGGAGATCGTCCGCCTGGTGGCCGACGGCAAGACCAACAAGGAGATCGCCACGGTGCTCAACATCAGCGTCCGCACCGTGGAGACGCACCGCAGCAACATCATGGAGAAGCTGGGCATCCATTCCGTGAGCGACCTGATCCTGTACGCCATCCGGAACGGCCTGAAGGACCCGTCGCAGCCGTCGGTAGATCCTCTGCGGACGTAGCGTTTTGGCGCGGACAACGTCCCTGGGTAACAGCAGGTATCAGTAGTAGCTGGTAGGGACCCCCGAGGACCGAATTACCGTTACGAACGGATAGTGCCGGAGGGCCGCCATCTTTCAAAATAGTTCCATCAGAGAGTCTGGGACCATTATGAAAGCAAGCGGAAAGTCGCAACCGAACATCTGGAGCGCCGCCCTGATCGCAGCAGGTTGCCGGGCGCGCCGCATCCACGGCCGCTCCTACCGGGTGCGCTGGCAATGCGCCGGCGACCATGTCCGCTTCCTGGCGCGCGACGAAGTAGTGGTCGAGCCGCTCGGCGTCCAACTCTCCGCGGGCGAAATCCTCGAGGTCCGCTGGGCTCCCAACGATACTACGTATACCTACGCCATACGGCCGGCCGGACCGCGCCACGCCGGGAGTGTCCAATGACGCTACCGGTTCCGCGGCCGCTCCCGACGCCGTTCCCAACCGTTTGCGGCGACCACGCCTGCGCCGAAAACCTGCTCCTGCGGCAGGACTATATCGACCGTTTGACGGAGTTCAACCGCGCTGCCCGGTCGAATCGCGACGTGCGCCGTGCCGGCGTGGAAGGCTTCGCGTTCGAGCAATCCTGGCGCAAATTCCAGGCTGCCTGCGCATCTTCGCGCGACGCGTGGTCGCGGTACAAGCAACACGTCGCCGCCCACGGCTGCAAACGCGTGTAATCCCTCCCCGCGGCCTTTCCGCGCGCCCGTGCCCGCGTTAGAATAGAGAAAATTCGAGGGCACAACAAAACCATGAAGCTGGCGCTCCTGGCAGTCCTTCTGCCGTGGCTGGGGAACACGGCCGCACTCACGACCTTAGTTAACAAATCCGGCGCGGTACAGTCTGAGACCGTCGCGCTGGGGAGCCTCAGCGGGACAGTATCCTATAGCTTTCTTTATTCGATCGCGAATCTGCGGGGGCTTGGGCCGAACGCGAGGGTGCAAGTCGACGTTCGGCAGGGCGGCGCTGTCCTGGCGTCCAAGACGCTCCACGCCGGGGACGCCGATTTTTACGCCAACTTCCGGGCGCCGCAGGCCGGCGCCGCGACGCTGGTCGTGACGGCGAGGGAGGCTGCCGGACGCTACTCGCTGGTCGTCAATCGCTGGCCGTCGACGGCGGCGGTCAAGACGCTGCCGAATCACCGCTGGCAGGATGCTGTGACGATCCCGCTGGGCGAAACGGTGTTCGCGTCGGGGGATGACGAGGAGTACGTTCCGCTGCCGGGGACGACGCGGAAGGCGCTGGCGGACCGGTCGGGCCGCGACTGGTACAAGTTCGATTTCGCCTCGGCTACGCCCAAGCTCGTCTTCTTCCAGATCGACTTGATGGAGCGGGATCAGATCCCGGTCGATGTCTCCGTGTACCGGGTGAATAACGGCAAGCTCGAGGAGTATTTCGAGGGCGAAGACCCCGTGACGATGCCGCACGAGGTGCAGGCGTTGCCGGGCAACAAGTTCACGCCGCGCGTTTTGAAGGAGCGGGGAACGTACTACATCGCGGTCCACGCCGGTCATCCCGAGTACAAGCTCCGCACGCGCGTTTACGATCCGCCGCCGTATGCCGACGCCCACACGGCGGTGCGGACCGCGGTCGACTACATCATGGCGGCGGGCGATTCCTGGCACGCGAACACGCCTCGGCGCGGCGGCGTTTACGATCGCGTCGCGAGCGTCCACCAGGAGACGTCGCTGTGCGTGGCGTGCCACGCGACGCACTATCCGATTCGCGCGCAGTTGTATGCGACGAGGAATGGCTATCCGGTCGTGCAGCGGGAGCAGTTGGAGTTCATGACGGAGCGGTTCTACAACAATCCGCGGCCGTTCTACGGGTTCGAGGACGAGGGCGCGGTATGGGCGCGCGTGATTTCCGCGCCGGGCATGGTCCTCTCGCGCATGTCGCACCTGCTCGACGTCTTCGAGCAGAACGTGACCGGCGAGCGCCGTCCCGCGTATCACGAGGGGATCGCGAAATATTTGCAGCTCTATTACGCCGGGCGCGAGAAGCTCCCGGCGGATGAAACGAACGGGAATACGCCGCTGGTTAGCGCGCACCAGGTCGCGTGGTATTCGTGGACGGCGCTGAAGGACGCGAAGCTCGGCGACCTGATTGCCACGGGCGAGGTCAAGAACATGATCGACCTCTGTTATCAGACGCAGGCGCTCGCCGAGATCGATCGCGCGAAGTACGGCGACCAGATTCGCAAGAACACGGAGCGCATCCTCTCGCTGCAGCGGCCCGACGGGCAGTGGGCGGCGCGGTTCGAAACGATCCAGCCGGAAGTCGAATTCCAGACCGGGCATGTGCTGTGGGCGCTGCAGGCTGCCGGCGTCCCGGCGACGAACCCGCAGGTCGCGAAGGCGATCGAGTACCTGTTGAAGCGACAGCAGATCTTCGGCGGCTGGCTGGACCCGCTGCAGTCGTACGAGAATTTCCGCACGCCGTTCCGCGAAACGCAGATGGCGATACTGGCGCTGAGCTCGTATTTCCCGCAGGAGAAGCTCGGGACCGGCTGGCATGCGCCGAGGGTCGAGCGGCTCTCGACGGACCCGGTCGAACAGTTGCGGCAGCTCGACAACGTCTGGGATGCGCCGTCGCCGGCGGTCCGCAAGCAGATCGAGGCGGCCACGGGATCAACCGATGCGCTGGTGCGGCAGGCCGCGGTCGAAGCGCTGGGGCGGCTCGGCGTTTTCCACGAGACGAAGCTGCTCGGCGACCCGAGCAAGATGGTGCAGCGGACGGCGGCGTGGGCGCTGCGGCAATCGTACAGCCGGCATCCCGAGACGCCGTCGACGGAGATCACGGCGGCGCTGGCTTCGGCCGACGACCGTACGCGGTGGGGAGCGACGCGCGTATTCGCGCAGCACTTCGCAACGCTGGCGCGAAGGAACGAGGTCGCGAGCGCGCTCGGGAAAGCGGTCGACGACCCGGTGCTCGCGGTGCGGATGCAGGCGGTCAAGGGACTGTGGCAGCTCTGGTTCTGGACGCCCGACGTGGCGACGAAGGGCGCGATCGAGGACGCGCTTCTGGCGGAGCTGGCGCAGCCGCAGCCGGCCTGGATCGCGAGCAATCTCCGCGACGCCGTCTACAATCTCGCCGATGAAAACATACGGTACCTGTACAACAATTGGGTCGCGCTGCTGCCGCGTGCGGAGGATCGCGAGCGCGCGATCAAGGGTCGGCTGGCGGTGGAATCGCGGCTGGCGGGGAAATTCTCGGAGGTCCTGACTTCGGGATCGGACACGCAGAAGAAGGCGCTGCTGCGCGCGTTGACGGAGTTCCCGTTGCGCCGCGGCGATATCTACGACGCCGAGTCCGACCTGACGAGCGTCGCGCCGCCGATCTACAACCGCATCGGCAACGACATCGAGCAGATCGCGTTCTTCGGACCGTCCGCCGATAAGATGGCGGCGGTGATCGCGCCCCTGTACGAATCGTCCGATCCCGAGATGAAACGGTTGGCTGGACAGGCCGCCCTGCTGGTCCGCGACTCGCGTTTCGGCGATGTGAACCGAATTGCGGGTCCGAGCGGTCCGGGAGTGAAGGCGCTACTGGCGAAAGCAGTGCCCCCGCCGCCGCCGGCAGCGACGGCTCAGCGCGCGCCGTCCGGGCCGAGAGGTCCCCAAAAGAAACTTGACGAGGCGTTCTTCCGAGGCTACGTCGAGCCGATCCTATCGAAACGCGGGAAGGATGGCTATGCCTGCGTCAATTGCCACGCCACGCACACGCTGTTCGACGGGACGTACGCGGGAGCGATGCGGGTCGTGGATACGAGCGATCCCGAAAACAGTCTGATTTTGCGGAAGCCCACGTCGAGCTCGGAATCGGAAGGCGTCGTGAATGCGGCCACGTTAGCGCACGGCGGAGGGGTTCGCTTCAATAAAGACTCGGCGGAGTACAACACGATTCTGGAGTGGATCAAAGGCGCAAAAGAATAAATGGGCCACGAATACACACGAATGAACACGAATTAAGAAGTTTGTTTATTCGTGTTCATTCGTGTTCATTCGTGGCCAAATTTCCAGACCTCTTCAATTGTCTTGCTCAGCATCCATTCCTTGTCTTCCGCGTTCAGGAATCTCATTTCGTCCCTCACGACTGTTAGGGCCTGTTCGTACTTCGCTCCGGAATTCTCGATGATGGGCCAGTCCGTCGCCCACATCAGTCTTTTGGGGCCGAACGCGTCGTAGAGCCTTTTCACCAGCGCCTGCGCATCTTTCCACGGGTACTTCTCTTTCGAGAGGGACCACGTATGTGAGATTTTCACGAAGAGGTTGGGATAGCGTTTGAGCGCGATCAGTTTTTCGAGTTCTCGCGGCTGGTCGACGGGGCAATCCGCCATGTGGTCGATCACGGTCGTCAGGTCTGGCGTCTTTTCGAGGAGCGGGACGACTTCCGGCATGCGTCCGATCGGCGCGAGGACCGTCATCGGGACTTTCAGCTCGTGGCAGCGTTTCCAGAGGGGCGGCATGAGCGGGCCGCGGAACCAGTCGCCCGACGCGTTCGCGGCGGGGCTGATGCGCACGCCGTGGAAGCCTTCGGCGGTGAGTTTCGAGAGGTGGTCGGGGGCGGCGGGATCGAGCGGGTCGACGCGGCAGACGCCCTGGAACGTCCCGGGATATTGTTTCAGGACGCTCGCCAGATACCGGTTGTCGTACTTGTAATGGATCACCTGGATGATGACCGTCTTGGCGACGCCGTTCGCCTTCATGAGGCCGAGGAGAGTCTCCGGCGCGGCGTCGCGCTCCGGGACTCGGGCGCCTTCGGCGAAGGGGAAGGCGGGGTCGTGCTTCCACACGTGGACGTGCGGGTCGACGATGCGGTAGTCGGACATGAAGGGGCTCAGGGCCGCGGCGCCGAGCAGCGTGCGGCGGGTGATCTCAGACATAGACGGACTCGAGCGTGTTGACGACGTAGCGGCCGCAGTTCTCGTAGCTGCGGCGCGGGCCTTCGCGGGCGATGTCGTTATCGACGATCAGCCAGCCCTTGAACCCGATCGACTTCAGCACGCGATGCGCGCCGGGAAAGTCGATCTCGCCCGCGCCGAGGTCGTAGATGGTGTTCTTGTCGAAGGTGTCCGGAGCGGCTCCGGCGACGCGTTTCGCGTCCTTGTAGTCGGCGAGGATCAGGCGGGACTTGTGCTTGTCGAGGGTCTTCACGACGTCGCAGCCGGCGAGGTGCAGGTGCGCGGTGTCCGGGGAGAAGTCGAAGAGCCCCGGGGTAGTCATGGCCATGGCGCGGTCGACCTCGTCGGGGTTCTGCACGATCTGTCCCATGTGGTTGTGGAGGCCCGCGCGGAACCCCATCGCCTTCGCCGCCTCGCCGATCGCGTTGAACGATTTGCACATCTCGGCGAAGGCGTTGGGCGCGTCCTTCAACTTGCGATTGGGCGAGAAGACGACGAGATGCGTGGCGCCGAACTCCTTGAGGAAGGTCATCGCGCGGCGGGCGTTTTCGACCACGGCGGTCCGCTGCGCCGGGTCGTGTGTGGCGCCGTTGAAGGAGATGGTGACGATCCGGCAGCCGCGGCGCTCGGCCTCCTTCTGCATCTGGGCGGCAGTGATGTCGTAGGTCTTGAGGATCTCGGGGAATTGCGTGAGTCGCAGGCCGATGAAGCCGGTGTCGCGCATCACGTCGAGAATGTCGGTGAACGGCACGCGCGGAAAGGAGTTCCAGAGGTTCGAGCCGAGGCCCCACTTCACGTTGCGGTTGGCGGGCAGGCGCTCCGCGGCGCGTGCGAGCGAGGCGGCCAGGAGGGCGAGCGACTGACGGCGGGTCATGGCGCGATTTTAATATAATCGAAAGATCCCCACCGGAGGGTCGATGAACCGACGATCTCTTTGCGCCATCGCGCCTGCGCTGCTGGTGTGCGCGCAACTCAACGCCGCCGATACCTGGAAGGTCGCCGGAACGCCGCCGGCGTCGTGGCAGCGCGACCGCGTGGCGGACCTCGCGGCGCGCCGCAAGGCGGCCATGGACAAGGTCGGCGAGAAGGGGATGTTGCTCCTCTACGCCGCCGAGCCGCGGAATTACGCGGGCGACGTCGATTGGCCGTACCGGCAGGAGAACGACTTCTATTACCTCACGGGCATCAATCAGGAAGGCGGCGCGCTGGTCCTGATCCCCGGCGCGAAGCAGCAGGAGATCCTCTTCCTCGCGCCGTCGAACCCGGCGCAGGAGAGTTGGACCGGCCACATCCTGACGGCGAACGAGGGGCGGCAGATCTCGGGGATCACGCAGGTCCTGGACATGCGGCAGCTCAACGGGTTTTTGACGACGCTGCTGCCGCAGGCGAAGAGCGCGTTCGAACCGAAAGCCGGCGGACGCGGCGCCGGCGCCGGCGGCGGCCGCGGTCGGCTGCCCGATCCGCCCGCGATCCCGTTCGACGTGGCTGTGACGTTCCAGTCGACGATCGATCTCGCGGCGAAGGGACAGCTCGAGGTCCACATGCTCACCGGCAACTCGGTCGAGTATGCGCGCGAGCGGGAGTTGGCGGAGAAGCTCAAAGCGGCCACGCCGGCGATCAAGGTCACGAACGCGATCGCGGAGTTCGGCCAGCTTCGGCACGTGAAATCGCCGCGCGAGCTGGACATGCTGCAGCACGCGGTCGATATCACGGCCGAGGCGTTCCAGCGGGCGTACACGCTCGCCGTGCCGGGAACGCCCGAGTATGAGATTCAGGCGCAATTCGAGTTCACGTTCCTGCGCCGCAATGCGCACTGGGGCTATCCGTGCATCGTCGCGTCGGGCGCGAATGCCACCACGCTGCACTATGAGTCGAATCGCGACACGATGAAGAACGGCGACCTGCTGCTGATGGACGACGCGGCGGAGTTCGACGGGTATAGTGTGGACGTCACCCGCACCATCCCGGTGAACGGAAAGTTCAGCAAGGAGCAGGCCGAGATCTACCGGCTTGTGTACGACGCGCAGCAGGCCGGTTTCCGGATGGCCAAGCCCGGTCACCAGATGTCCGGCGGTCCGCAGACGGTGCAGGGCGCGGCCAATGAGGTCTTCAAGCAGGGACTGCTCAAGATGGGGCTGATCACGGACCCGAATAACGCGCAGCAGGTGCGCATCTGGTTCAATCACGGGATCGGCCACGGCATCGGACTGAACGTCCACGATCCCGGCGGCGCGGAGTTGCAGCCGGGCATGGCGGTGACGGTCGAGCCCGGCATTTATATCCGGCCGGACGCGCTCGACAATCTGCCGAAGACGCCGGAGAACGAGAAGTTCATCGCCGCGGTGAGGCCTGCGTTCGAGAAGTATAAAGGCATCGGCGTACGCATCGAGGACGATGTCCTGATCACGAACGGGGAGCCGAAGGTGCTCTCCGCGACGATCCCGTCGAAGCTCGAAGAGGTCGAGGCGTCGATCGCGCGCTGGCGTAAAACTCTGAAGGCTGCACCGCTACCCTGATGACTGCGATCGATGTTTCCAGCTTCGCCGGGCTGACGGCGATGTGTCTGCTGACGCTGAACCTGCTGCTCGGCCTGTTGGTCTCCACCAACTACAATCCGGCGCGCGATTGGCCGCGCCGCAAGCTGCCGGTTCCGCTCTGGCGCATCCACAACTGGACGGCATACGTCGCGATCTCGGTGGCGCTGCTGCATCCGACGATCCTGCTGTTCTCGTCGAAGCCGCACTTCGGGATTGGGGATATTCTACTGCCGCTCTCGTCGCCGGGGCAGACGCTGTACAACAACCTCGGGGCGCTCACGCTCTACAGCTTCTTGTTTGTCGTGGTGACGTCGTACTTCCGCCCGCAATTGCGCTACCGCCCGTGGAAGAAGCTGCATTACACGGCGTACTTCGGGGCGGTCGTGATGTACGTCCACGGCACGCTGATCGACCAGAACATGAAGAACGAGACGCCGGATTTCCTGGACGGCGAGAAGCTGTTGGTCGAGGGTTGCGCGCTGCTGGTGCTCGCCGGGACGATTTGGCGCATCCGGCGCGGGACCGAGAAGCAGCGGCACGCGACCGAGAAGACCCGAGCGGCGTAGAGACAGTCTGTCTTGACGCAGAGACGCAGAGACGCAGAGGAAAACGCGGAGCAACCAGTTAGCGGCCTAGCGGAGCGGCACGATGACAGAGCCGATCCGGCCGGACGCGCGGTCGATCAGCACGATCTTAACGTCGACTGCGCCCGCCGCGACCGCGATGCTCTTCGAGAAGCCGACGCCCTTGGCGAGCGCGTCCTTGTAGTGCGCGTCGTCGAAGTCGGGAGCGACGGTGTAGAACGTGGTCCCGAGATCGCGGCCGTCCGCAGCGCGTTGCGCCAGGACGGCTTGCATCGAGGCGGTCCAATGCTCGCCGTTGTTTTCGAAAGCGACGTCCTGCGCGGTGATGAGGACGTCCAGCTTGAGTTCCGCCCCGCGTGTGGCGCGGGCTCGCAATCCGATGCCGCCCGTTTCGAGCGGGCTGACGATGGCGGCGCGGATATCGGCGGCGCGATTGCGGTCGTCGCGGGGCGGGTCGGCGACGGCCAGGTAACTCTCGCGATGGCGGCTCTCGACGCCGGGGCGGTTCACCTTCACGGTCAGTTTGTGCGCCTTCCCATCGAGGTCGGACTCGCCCGGATGGAAGGCGAGGGTGTAGGTCGATGCGGACTCGTCGAGCACCGTCCGGATGGCGCCGCGAATGTCGTTGGTGTCGGTGAAGGCGCGTCCGCCGGTCGCCTGCGCGAGCAGGTTCATCACGGGCTGTCCCGAGGGCGACATCCCCGCTGCGCGCTCCGGCCCGCTGATGGGACCGCGTCCGCCGCTCGCCAGCGGAGAGGTCGGGGTCAGTATGCCGGGCCGCCGTGGGGCCGCGAAACGTCCGTCGGCGGCGAGTGACGGCATGGCGACGAGGCCGCGCGCGTCGACGGGGTACAGCGCAACGTTGGCCGCGCTGAGAGCGCGCGCCATCCGGTCCGCTGCTTCGCCGTAGAGCTTGGGGAAGCGCGGGTCCTGGTTTTCGAACGGGAAGGCCGCCGACATCCAGATGAGGTTCTTGCGACCGGGGATGGCGCCGATCTGGCGGGCGATGGCTTCGACGGCGTCCGCCGTGTGCTGGATGCGGCGGTCCAGTTGCTCGTCCTCGTACTTCTGGAAGAACTCGTTCCACTGTTCGTCGGTTGCGGGATCGTCGGTCGAGACGCGATCGAGCGGCGCGTCGAGGGCAAAGTCGACGCGGCCGCGATACGGCGCGACGACGGCGGCGAGCCGCTTCGGGTCGGTCGTGAAATCGGTCAGCACGCGGAGATTTCGGCCGAGCGAGTAGACGGCGATGCGGTCCTGCGGCTGCGCCTGGGCGAGGAATGCGAGGAACTGCCGCTTCGCCCAGAGCTGGTCGGCGGCGGGAGTGTTCACGCCGTCGAAGAGGACGATGGTGACGGCGCCGCGGTCGATGCCGCGATGCTCGGGGAGATTGGAGAATACGTTCGGCGGCAGGGAGGCCGGCGGCTTGAGCGCGGGTGAGTTCTCGGCGAAGAACGCGATGTCGCGACGCTTCGCGCGGTCGTAGACTTCGAAGTCGTCCTTCGTCAGGCCGCGGACGGCGCCGTTGTGGTCGCGGACGATGACGTTGACCTCGACCAGCCGTGTGGTGACGCGGAGCTGCGCCAGGAGTGGCACGGCGACCACGATGGCGAGGAGGAGCTTCATCGCGCCGATTATAGCGTTCGGCTAATGCAGGGGCACGGTGATCGAGCCGGTTCGTCCCGAAGCGCGGTCCAGAATGACGAGCCTCACTTCGACGGCGTCGGCCACTGGGACGAATTCCTTGACGAAGCCGATGGCGCGCGCCTGGCCGGCTCCGCCACGCAGAGTGGAGAATGTCGTGGCGAGGTCGCGGCCGTCGACGGAGCGTTGCGCGAAGGCCGCTTCGATGGGTCCCGCGCCGACGTCGCGCGCATCGATCACGACGTCGAGTCGCACTTTCTCGGCGCGGTCGACCTTCACCTGCAGGCGAATTCCGGAGCTGTCGACGGGCGTCGCATCCGGCACGGCCTCGTACCCTTCGCGATAACGCGCCGTGATGCCGGGGCGGTTCACTTTCACGCGGAGCTTGTGAAATGTGGAGTCGAGGTCGTTGGCGTCGGGTGCGAAGGCGAGGGTGTAGGTCGACTCCGCGTCATCCAGGACGGAGCGAAGGGCGCCGCGCACGTCGTTGGTGTTCTTGAAGGTGCGGCCGCCGGTCGCTTGGGCGAGCATGTCCATCACGGCGTGGCCGATCGGCGTTGCGAAGACGAGGGAATTGACTCCGGGTGGCCGCGCCGTCTCCGCGGAAAAGTGCGGCATGCCGACGAGTCCGCGCGCATCGACCGGATACATCGCGACGTTCGCCGCGCTGAGCGCCCGGGCCATTCGGTTCACCTCCTGCGCATACAGGTGGGGAAATTTGCCGGTGAACTGCTCGAACGGAAACGCCGCCGAGATCCAGATCAGACTCTTGCGGCCGGGGATGGCGCCGATCTGGCGGGCGATGGCCTCGACCGCTTCCGTCGTGACTGCAACCCGCCGGTCCTGGTCGTCGATCGCTTCCTGTTCGAGGAACCCGTTCCAGATGGCGTCGGTCTTCGCGTCGCCGGTCTCGAAGCGGTCGACGGTTGGCGTGTCGGGCGAGCCGTCGGTGCGCCCGCGATAGGCCGCGACGGTCGCCGCCAGACGCTCCGCATCGTTGGTGAAATCGCTGAGGACGCGCAGCGAGCGCCCGAGCGAATAGACGGCGACGCGATCGCGCGGGCGGATCTGGCGGAGGAACGCGACGAACTGCAGTTTCGCCCAGATCTGGTCCTTGAGCGGCGTGTTGACGCCGTCGAAGAGGACGACGGTGGCGGCGGCTGGGTCGAGCCCGCGACGCTCCGGCGCGTTCGAGAAGACGTTGACGGGGAGTGGCTCCGGAGCGTTTCGCCGGGGAGCCACGCTATTCTCCGTGAAGAACGCGATCGGCCGCGGCTTGCTGCGGTCGAAGACTTCGAAGTCGCTCTTGGCGAGGCCGCGCACGGGCCCGTTCTTGTCGCCGACGATCACGTTGACCTCGACCAGACGCGTCGTGACTCGGATCTGCCCGAGGAGCGGCACGGTGAGTAGGGCGAGCGCGGCGCACTTCATTGCCGCCGATTATATAAGTTCGCTGTAAGATGGTCCATCATGGCCGCGACGAGTGCAGAGGCGAAGAAGCTCGAGAGCTTCATCGATAAGTTCGAAGCGGCGATTGCCGCTGAAACGCGCGAGGTGCTGAAGAAGGTGCGCGCTCGGCTGCCCGGCGCCGCGGAGCTCGTCTATGACAACACCTACGCGCTGGTCGTCGGATTCAGTCCGAATGAGCGGCCGTCGGACAGCGTGTTTTCGGTGGTCGTGTACCCGCGGTATGTGGTGCTGTACTTCCTCAACGGCGCGGTGCTGCCCGATCCTGCGGGGAGGCTGAAGGGCGAGGGAAAGGTCGGGAGGCACATCCGACTGGAGAGCGCGGCGACGCTCGACGAGCCCGCCGTGCGCGAGTTGATGGACGACGCGATTGCGCTCAACATGGAGCCATTCGACCCGAAGCGGCCGCGGAAGATCGTGATCCGATTAGAGGCTCCGAAACAGCGTCCGCGCAGGCCGACCGCTCACGTGAGCGGTCCAACGCCTCGCAAGTCTCTGAAGGCAAAGAAAAGCGACCGCTCACGCTGAGCGGTCAGGCTTGCGCAGCCACGTGTTGACCGCGCTCGCCACGAGAATGATCGCGCCTCCCGTGAGCGGCAGCGCGCCGGGTCGCTCGGCGTGGACGAGCCAACTCCAGAACGGATTCATCGCCGGTTCAAGCATCAAAAGCGTCGTGGCCTCCACCGCGGGGACGTGGCGAATCCCGCGGGTCAGCAGCACGTACGCGAGGCCGACCTGGATCACGCCGACGTAGAGCAACACGCCGAGGTCGGACACGCCGGCGCGGGCGACCGGGAGCGCGAGCGGCAGGACGCAGACGAACGCGAGGAGATTGCCGAGGGTGGTCGCGGCGAGCGCTGCCGACCCTTCGCCGCGCTTCCCGAGCCAGCGGAGTCCGACGAGCATGAGGGCGTAGGTGACGCCGCTGGCGAGCGCGATGGCGTTGCCGCGCGGCGGGTCGGGCGCGGTCGCGACGGCGGTCTCCGAGCCCACGAAGAAGAGGGTCACGCCCGCCAGAACGACGAGCATGTAGAGGACGTCGCCGCGCCGGATCTTCTCGTGAAGCACGAGCGGCGCGAGGAGGAGGATGAAGAGCGGCGCGGTGGATTGCAGGAAGATTGCGTTGGCCGCGGTCGTGAGGCGGTTGGCGACGACGAAGAGGATGAGGGTCGCGGCGTAGGCGGCGGCGACCGGCGCGATCCGCCAACTCCAGCCGCGCCGCGATTCGGGAAGCGCGGCGAGGAGGACGAGGGCGGCGATGCCGGAGCGGAAACTCGCCACCTGCCAAGCGGTGAGGTGGATCGCTTTGATAGCCGCGCCGCCGGTCGAGAAGAGGATCGCGGCGGCGGCCAGGTAAAGACGATAGCGTCTCACAGGAGCGAGTTGCCCTTCATTTCGTGAACGCCGCAAACAGAGCCGCGCACGAAGTAAGCGGTTGTCGCGGATAACCGAGAGTGCCGGAGCGCCGTGTCGCGGCGACGGGGGTGTCGACGAGAGAGGGGCAACCGCTTACTTCGTGCGCGGCTCTGTTTGGGCACTGTTTGACGATTCAGCGGGGCGCGACGGCCGGGGACCCCCACTACGCCTTCTGGCCGTATGTTGCGGCGGGACCGTGCTTGCGGAAGTGGTGCTTGTCGCGGAGCGCCTGCGAAATGGGCTTGGCGTTCGGATTGATCGTGATCGTCTGCCACGCCATCGCGGCCAGCTCTTCGACGATCACGGCGGTATGGGCGGCGTCGCTCACGCTCTTTCCCCAGCAGAACGGGGCGTGTCCCGCGACCAGCACCGCGGGGCAGCCGAGGGGGTCGATGCCGTGCATGCGGCGGACGATCGCGACGCCGGTGTTCGCTTCGTAACCGCCCTCGATCTCCTCGGCGGTGAGCGCGTCGGTGACCGGGACGGGGCCGTGGAAGTAGTCGGCGTGGGTTGTCCCGAAGCAGGGAATCTCGCGCTGCGCTTGCGCCCACGACGTCGCGTGGCGCGAGTGCGTGTGCACGACGCCGCCGATCCCGGGGAACGCACGATAGAGCGCGATGTGCGTGTCGAGGTCGGTCGACGGGCGGAGCTTGCCTTCGACGATGCGGCCGTCGAGGTCGGCAATCACCATGTCGGCGGGCGTCATCTTCTCATACGGGACGCCGCTCGGTTTTATCGCGACCAGCCCTTCGGCGCGCGAGATGCCGCTGGCGTTGCCGAAGGTGTAGACCACCAGCCCTCGCCGCACCAATTCCAGATTCGCTTCCAGTACCTCAGCTCGTAGCGCTTCCAGCACTCTTTCCCTCCCTCGCGCGGGCCGCGATCCGTCGCAGCTCCGGCAGCACATCTCCGATTTCGACCGCGCCCGATCGCCGCTGTCCGAGCGCGAAGTACAACTTCTTATATAGCGAGTAGAGCTCGCTGTAATCCGCCTTGGGTTCGACGATGCGGTAGGCGGGACACAGCGCGTCCTGCGCCTCTTCGACCGTCTTGAACGTGCCCGCCGCGAGGAACGCGAAGATCGCCGACCCGAGGCTCGTCACGTCGCCCGCCGGCACCAGGATCGGCTTGCCCATCACATTCGCGTACACCTGATTGAGGACGGCGTTCTTCTGCGGGATGCCGCCACCGTTGATGATCCGCCGCACCGGGACGCCGTGTTCTTCCATGCGTTCCAGGATCACTCGCGTGTGGAAGGCGGTGCCTTCGATGGCGGCGAACAGTTCGTCCTGCGCGGTTGTGGTGAGCCGCCAGCCGAGCGTCACGCCGCTCAATTCGGGGTTGACGAGGACCGTGCGATCGCCGTTGTCCCACGTCATGCGCAGGAGGCCGGTCTGCCCCGCCGCATATGTCTCGAGTCCCTCGGAGAGCGCCGCGACCGTCGTGCCCGCGCGTTTCGCGATGGCGTCGAAGATGTCGCCGGTGGCGGAGAGTCCTGCCTCCACCCCCGTCTTGCCCGGGTGGATCGAGCCAGGCACGACGCCGCAGACGCCGGGGATGAGCGCGGCGCTGTCGGCGATGGCCATGATGCAGGTCGAGGTGCCGACCACGTTGACGACGTCGCCGATGCGGCAGCCCGCGCCGATGGCGTCCCAGTGCGCGTCGAAGGCGCCGGTCGGAACCGGAATGCCTGCGCGGAGTCCGAGCCGCTCTGCCCAGTGCGCGGACAGCGCCCCGGCCGCGCGATTGCTGGTCGCGTAGACGCCGCCGAGTTTTTCGCGGACGCCGGCGAGCAGCGGGTCGACGCTGGTCAAAAACTGCTCCGAGGGAAAGCCGCCGAGCTGCTCGTTCCACATCCACTTGTGGCCCATCGCGCAGATGGAGCGCGGGACGGCGGCGGGATCGTCGATGCCGCAGAGGACGGCGGCCGCCATGTCGCAATGTTCGAGCGCGGTGGCCATCCGGTCGCGCTTCGCAGGATTGTGGCGCAGCCAGTGCAGCAGCTTCGCCCAGCCCCACTCGGAGGAGTAAATGCCGCCGCACCACTGGATCGCGTCGAGGCCCGTGCGGTTGGCGGTCTCAGTGATCTGCGCCGCCTCCTCCCACGCGCGATGGTCGCACCAGAGGTAGTAATCGTCGAGAGGCTGGAGCTTGTCGTCGACCGGGATCACGCTCGACCCGGTCGTGTCGATGGCGATGGCTTCGACCGCCGTGCCGGGCACGCCTGCCGCGGACAGCGCTTTGAGGGTCGCGGAGACCAGCGCCTCCATGTGGTCGGCATGCGACTGCGTCGCGTAGTCCGGATCGTCCTTGCTGCGGCGGAGCGCGTACTCCGCCGTGCCTGAGCCGATGCGCCCGCGTTTGCTATCGACGATAGAGACGCGGACGCTCAGCGTCCCGAAATCAACGCCTGCAACGATGGCCATGGTCCCCTCCGGTCGGTCTATTTGTGCCAGTACATGTCCCAGCCGAGGTACTTGGTCGTAGCCTCGTATACGGCGGGGGCGGTCAGACTCATGTTGGCGGCGACGTGGTGTTCGAAGCCGGTCTCGCAGATGTAGTGCAGCAGATCCTGCAAGCGCGGAATCTCGACCACGCCCGCGCCGCCGAACGTCTGCAGCGGATCATCGGTGAAGCGGCCCTGGCCGACGTACCCGCGGATCTTGCCCGTCGTGTCGCTGGTGGAGAAGCGCGCGAAGCTCATGGGCGACGCCTTCACCTTGCCCACGCAGGTGCCGAACGTGTTCAGCTTGCCGACGGTGCCCGCGATGATCTCCTGATAGTCCATGCGCACGTCCTCGAAGAAGTGCTTGGGGAGGTTGCTGCAATGGAAGCAGACGGCCTTGTTGGGGTCCTCGCCGTAGTTGTTGTTCCAGTCGAGCAGCGCGCTCGGCGTTTCGGAGGCGAGGCGCAGCGCGTGCATCCCGACCACGCCGGGCACGTCGACTTCGCAGGCGCTCGAGTGCAGGCCGTTCGACATCATGCTCATTACGGTGCAGGGCACGACGCCGAAGAACTCTTCCATGGACGTCCAGCACTGGACGGCGCTGATGTCGAGGTCGTTGTCGGTCATCCAGCGGTCGATGACGACGCCGAGCATCGACATCTTGATGATGGCGTTGTCGGGGATGCCATCGGTCGGGACGTATTGGCGGATGGATTGAGCTTTCGCCTGCACGTCGGGATCTTCGCACTTCAGGCGGCCGATGCGGCCGAAGACCTCGGAGAGGTCGAGCGGCTCGATCGTGATGCCGGAGGATTCGAGGAGCTTCTCGCTGTAGCGGACGGTGTTGAAGGCGGCGGGCCGGGCGCCGATCGCGCCGATGCGGAGTTTACGGAGTCCGTTGGCGACGCGGCAGACGGCGGCGAAATTCGTGAGGTCGGCGGCGAAGGCCGGGGAGTCCGGCGCGACGGTGTGATTCGCCGTCAGCGAGTACGGAATGCGGTACTGCTGGAGGTTGTTGCAGACGCTCATCTTGCCGCAGAAGCTGTCGCGGCGGTCGGCGATGGTCATGCGGCCGGGCGTGTCGGGCGTGGCCTGGATGAGCACCGGGATGCGCAGGTCGGCCATGCGGAGCGCCTCCGCGACGCCGCGCTCATCGCCGAAGTTCGGGAGGGTGACGACAATGCCGTCCATCTTGTCCCGGCTGGCCTTGAACAGGTCGGCGCATGCGCGCGCTTCGGCGCGGGTCTCGACGGCCCCGTGCTTGGACTGCTCGGGGGTGAGGCAGACGGCCTGATGGCCGGCGCGCTCGATGGCGGCGATCATCTGCTCGCGGCCGCTCTTGGCGAGATGGTCCGGGAAGAATCCACGGTTGCCGACAATGACTCCGAATGTCATGCGAAAGAGGTTTCCTTTGTCCTATGAAAGCGATTGCAACCGAGTATTGTATCCCAGTGACGGCGGAGCGCGTTTAATTCCTGGACGGCCGCTCGACCCGGTCGATGATGAGGTGCTCGCGCGCGCCCTTGGCGGCTTCGAGATTGAGGCCGAGCTGCTTTTCGAAGGCAGTGAAAATGCGGGGCGCGGTGGGCTCCTCGGCGGGCGGCGGCGGTCCGGAAGGTTCGCCGGGTGGGCGGAAGGCGGCGGGGCGCTGTTCGGGCGCGAACTCCACGTCGATATCGTAGCGGCCCGTGAGTTCGGTGCGGTCGAGGACCGGCCGGTCGACGAGGAGGAAGAGGAGCTTAGCAATCTCGGCGACGGTCGCGCCTTTGCCTTCCAGTGCGAGGTTCGGACCACGTTGGCGGATGAGGACGCGGCACTGGCTGGGCTGCATGCCGGCGCGCTCCCCGGGCGGTACGGGCGTGCAGCTTCCGGGCTGCCACGGCTTGAGGCGGACTCCGCTGCGGGCGATAGTGAGCGCGTACACCGGAACGTCCTTCGCCTCGCGGTGGATTCTGAGCTTGAAGCGGTCTTCCAGCAGCGCGCGCATCAGGGGTCCGTTCATCAGGTCGACGCCGGGAGCGCCTTCAGCCCGGGCAGTGATCTGATAATGGTCGGAGCGGATCCAGGCGGGGCCGCCTTCGAGCGGTGGATTCGACGGGTCGCGAACCAGATGGCCGGTGGCATAGAGGACGTACGCCGACCAGATCAGGTTTTCGACTGTCTCGCAGCCGGTGACGAGCCGGTTGGGAGAGGGGTTCGCGCCGGGGCCCCTGCCTGCGCCCTTGCGTCCACCGTCGCCGCTGTCGTCGTTGGGCTTGCACGGGCGGATGGACGCGACCTCGAACTTTGTCGATTGCGCGCCGAGGGTTATTGAGGTCACGATTCCGATCAGCGCGGTGAGCGCCAGAGATCGGGACATGCTACACCGCCGCCGGACCGGTCGAATCGCGGAGGACGAATTCGGGGTCGATGACGATATCGTGTTCCGTGGGAAGGTCGCCGCGCGCGGCCAGGCGCTCGAAGACGAGATGGCCGATGCGATCCCGTGGGATGTGGACGGTGGTCAGGGCGGGGAAGCAGAACTCCGAGAGCTTGACGTTGTCGAAGCCGGTGACCGAGATGTCCTGCGGCACGCGCATTCCGCGTTCGCGAAGCTCGCGCAAGGCGCCGACGGCCATGATGTCGTTGACGCAGATCAGGGCGGTGGGCCGATAGCCGGAGGAGAGCAGTGCGCGCGCCGCGAGACGGCCGCCTTCGAGCGTGTCGGTGTCGGCGGCCGTGCGCACTTCCATCGAGGGGTAGCGCGCGGCGGCCTCGATGACGGTCTTCAGGCGTTCGTTGATCGGCTCCAGGACGGCGTGGTGGCCGACGAACCCGAGCTTCCGGTGTCCCAGGCTATGCAGATAGTCGAGCACTTTCTCGACACCGCGGCGGTAGTTCACGCGCACGTTGGTGATGTTCTCGCGGGGGGCGCCGACGTCGTAGAAGACCACCGGGATACCGCTCTCGTTGAGCTCGCCCATGAGGGCGGGGTCCATTTCGGAAACGATCGCGGCGAGGCCGGCGACGCGGCGGCCGATCATCAGACGGATGCTGCTGACGAGCTGCTCCGAGCGATAGTCGGTATTGGCGACGACTACCTCGAAGCCGCTGGCGTGCGCGTCCGATTCGATCGTCTTATAGATATCGAAGAAGAACGGATTCTCCATGTTGGAGACGATCACGCCGATGGTGTTGCTCTTGCCGCCGGCCAGATGACGGGCGTGCAGGTTCGGGTGATACTTCAGCTCTTCGATGGCCCGCATGACGCGCGCCCGCGTCGAAGTCTTAACGACGGAGGCGTTGTTGAGCACGCGGGAGACGGTCGCAGTGGACACCTTGGCGCGGCGGGCCACCTGTTCCAGGTTCATCGTGCCCTATTTTACGCGAGTAAACGGTCGGGTGCACCGGTAGGAGGGGCGGGGGCTAAAGCCCTGGAGATGCGAAGACAATTTGCGGCACGGCTAAAGCCATGCCCTGATACAAAATCCTGCGTTGATGCCTGGGCGCGGCTCGCGCGTATCAAGGTACGGCTAAAGCCATGCCCTCATACAAAATCCGCGTTGATGCCTGGGCGCGGCGCGCGCGTATCAAGGTACGGCTAAAGCCATGCCTTGATACAAAATCCGCGCTGATGCCCGGGCGCGGCGCGCGCGTATCAAGGCACGGCTAAAGCCATGCCCTGATACAAAATCCTGCGTTGATGCCCGGGCGCGGCGCGCGTATCAAGGTACGGCCCTGCGTTGATGCCCGGACACGGCGCGCGTATCAGGGCATGGCTTCAGCCGTGCCGTCCCCGATACGAGCTACGCCTTCTTCTGGACGCCCTTCAGTATCCGCGCGACCACGGGCTGGGAGGCGAGTTCGAAGAAGCCGTTGGCGTCGTCCTGGATCAGCGCGGCGATTTCGGAGATGCGGGCGAAGTACTCCAGCCGGTCGTCGAACGTCGTCTTGGGTGAGCCGACGCGCTGGATCAAGGTCTCCAGATACTTGGCCTTGGCGCGCATCGTGTCCGCGATCTGCGAACTGTGGTCTTCGAGAAACTGGCGGGCCGTGCTTTCCGCGGTGCGCAGCTCTTCCCTGGTCCACTTGCCGTAAGGCTTCTGATGATCTGCCATGACGTCCCTCCGTCGACGCGAGCTTCCGCGCCCTGATTGGGACCAATCGCCGGCAGGGAGCCGGTACGGGAGAAAAGGAGCGTGAGAAGGTGAATTGCCCCGGGGATCGGCCTACGGTCCTATTGTACTACCAATGTGAGTTTAGTCACGAAACGACCGCATTATTTCTGTTAATCTGTACATTCCAGCAGGTCCCACCGTGGCAAACGACTCCAAACATGTGCAGTGCCCGGAATGTCAGAGCTATGATGTCCGGCGATCGTACCCGAAAGGCATGATCGACCGGTTCATGATGGGCCGCGGGAAAACGCCTCTGCGGTGCCGAGGCTGCGAATACCGGTTCTACTATCGACTCTTGCCCGACGACCGTCTGGGCCGTCCCGATCTCTCCGAAGAGAAGGACCCCGTCCTCTAAACCCGCCGGACTTCGATCCCCGCCTCTCCGAATAAGACCTCGACCATCCCGAAGTGCTCGTCGTAGTAGGCGCTGGTGTATTGCGCCATGCGCTCCGAGGAGATCACGACGCGGCGGATGCCGGCTTGCACCACGGCGCGGGCGCAGTCCATGCACGGCATGATGTCGACGTAGATCGTGCAATTCTCGGTGGCGGTGCCGGCACGCGCGGCGTTGCAGATCGCATTGCGCTCGGCGTGCTCGATCCACAGATACTTCGCGGGGCGCACCAGGCGCTCCGGGACATCGTCGCGAATGCCGCGCGGGAACGAGTTGTACCCCGTGGAGCGAATCTCGTGGTTGGGTCCGACGATCACGCACCCGATTTGGGTATTCGGGTCCTTGCTGCGCGCCGCCACGACCTTGCAGATATCGAGGTAGTACTGATCCCAGCCGGGAATCGTCCGCATATCGATTCCTTGCATTATGACCTATATAATGGCCGCATGGCGCGTAACGTGTTGGGACTGCTTCTGTTCTCGTCCGGCGCATTCGCCGCCGGGCTCTCCACCCCTACCATCGATCAATCGCTCTCGATGAAATCCGCGAGCGGCGCGCAGATCTCGCCGGATGGGCGCTACGTCGCGTACGTCGTCGCGCAAACGAATTGGGAGGAGAACGACTTCACCCAGCAGATCTGGATTGCGCAGACCGCGACCGGCGAACGCTATCAACTCACGAGCGGAAAGAAATCGAGCAGCGCGCCGCAGTGGTCGCCCGATTCGCGGCGGCTCGCCTTTCTCTCCGATCGCGACGGCAAGCGGCAACTCTACCTGATCGCGCCGGGCGGCGGCGAAGGCGTCCAATTGACGACCGAGGAGAACGGCGTGACGAGCGCCGCCTGGTCGCCGGACGGGACGTCAATTGCGTTCACGTCGGCGGGGGCGGATGCGAAGTCGAAGAAGGATCGCAAGGAGAAGTACGGCGATTTCGAAGTGATCGGCGGCGATTACACGATGGAGCACCTCTGGCTGTTGAAGGTGCCGGCCGATCCGCCCGCCGATCCGAAGCAGTTGCCGAAGCCGGAGGCGTTGACGAAGGGCGAGCAGTTCACCGTGAAGAGCTTCTCCTGGGCCCCGGACGGGAAGCGTATCGCGTTCAGCGCGACGCGCGATCCCGATCTCGGCTCCGGCGATACCGAGCAGCTCTACGTCCTCGACCTGGCCGACCGTCACACGCGCAAGCTGCTCGAAAGCAGCGGGCCGAATAGCCGTCCGCGATGGTCGCCGGACGGCCGCGAGATCGCGTACGTGACGTCCAATGGCAATCCGTTCTTCTATTACGCGAACCGGCGGATCGCCGTGATCGCGGCGGACGGCGGCGCCCCGCGCGTCGTCACGACGGCCTTCGACGAGGACGCGAACCTGATCGACTGGGGTCCCGCAGGCATCTACTTTTCGGCCTTGCAGAAGACCAACGCACATCTCTTTCGGGTGGATGCGGACGGCAAACAGGTCCACCGGCTGACCGGTCCCGACCAGTTCCATCTCGCCGACGCGTCGTTCACGAAGGACCATCGCATGATGGCGGGCGTGGGGGCGGCTCCGAATCAGTTTTCGGAGGTGCTGCTCTCGCCGGCGGAGGCATTCTCACCGCGCCCGCTGACCGATCTCGGCGCGCAGTGGAAGGATTTTCAACTTGCGACGCGCGAAGTGGTGCAGTGGAAATCGTCCGATGGGACGATCATCGAGGGCGTCCTGATCAAGCCGGCGGATTACGATCCGTCGCGGAAATATCCGCTGTTGGTGGTGATTCACGGCGGGCCGACGGGCGTTGACACGCCGCTGCGGTCGGCGGATCGGACCTATCCGATCGAGCGGTTCGCGGCGAAGGGCGCGCTGGTCCTGAAGCCGAACTATCGCGGGTCGGCGGCCTACGGCGAGAAATTCCGCTCGCTGAATGTGCGCAATCTCGGGCTCGGCGATTATGAGGACGTGATCTCCGGCGTCGATGCGCTGATCGCGAAGGGCATGGTGGACAAGGACCGGGTCGGTGCGATGGGGTGGAGTCAGGGCGGCTACATCTCGGCGTTCATCACCTGTTACAGCGACCGTTTCCGCGCGGTCTCGGTGGGCGCCGGAATTTCGGACTGGACCACGTATTACGTCAACACGGACATTCACCCGTTCACCCGGCAGTATCTGAAAGCGACGCCGTGGGACGATCCGGAGATCTATCGGAAGACGTCGCCGATCACGTATGTGAACCGCGCCAAGACCCCGACGCTGATCCAGCATGGCGACCAGGATAAGCGCGTCCCGCCGCCCAACGCGTTCGAGCTGTATCAGGCGCTGAAGGATCGCGGCGTGCCGGTGAAGCTGATCCTCTATAAGGGCTTCGGGCATCCGATCAACAAGCCCAAGCAGCAGCGCGCCGTCATGGAACACAACTACGAGTGGTTCAGCAAGTACATCTGGGGCGAGGACGTGACGCAGACTCGGGCGGCGGAGTCGGGGAACTGAGATGCGCCGGCTGGCGCTGGCTGTCTTCGTGGCGTCCGCGGTCTGCTCCGCGCAGGACGTCGCGTCGACGGTGCGGCGGATCGCGGACGTCGAGCGGAAGCTGCCGTGGTTCTGGTCGCCGCCGTTCGAAGGACTCGGCGACCTGCCGTACACCTTCGAAATGACGGAGCAGCGGGCGGCGACGTCGCTGAAGATGGAGCGGATCGGGCTTGAGGTTGGGTCTTATTACCGGTGCCTGTCGCGCAACGGCCAGCAATGTCCTGTGGCGCTTTCGGACGCGCTGGAGGCGGAAAGCCACAAAGCGGCCAACTTCACGCCGGAGGAGACGGCGCGCGCGCAGGCCGCTCGCGCTGAGCGTTTTCGGAAGCGGCAGGCGTTCTGGGCGGGTTTTCCGGAAGCGTTCCAGTTCACCGAGGTGGCTCCGGGACAACTGCGGTTCGTCCCCAAGGGCAAGCCTCCGGCGGACGATGCCGCGCTGCTGGGGAAGATCGCGGGCGACCTGTGGTTCGACCCGCGGAGTTTCGAGATCGTCCGCATGGCGTATCGAATGACGGCGGACGGGGGCGAGCCGATGTCCCGTATGCCGAAGGGCACGACGTTCGCGATGACCACTGCGCCCGCGGCCGACGGGCGGAACGTGCCCTTGCGGGCGGTGCTGCACAAGTCCGGCAAAGGGCCGGAGAACTCGTCGTTCGAGTTCGCGAATTATCGACGGTTCACCGCCGACAGCACGGTCGATTTCACCGGCCCGGATAAGCCCTAGCTTTCCCCCAACCGAAGAAATCACGCTAAAATCGCCGTTCCGCTTGCTTTTCCCTTCGGGTTCAGGCAAGCTGGTAGGTTTTCCGCAACCATCCAATGCTGGAACGCGTGCTGTACCACGATCACTGTTTCGACGGGGCGGCCTCTGCCGCTTTCTTCAGCCGTTTCATTGCGGGCGCGATTCACCCGAATGCGGAATTCCGGTACACGGGCATGGCGCATAAAGCGTCGCAAATGTTCGACCCGGACCTCTTCGATGGCGACGAGAACGCCATCGTCGACTTCAAATATTGCAGCGATCCTCGTCTGACGTGGTGGTTCGACCACCATCAGAGCGCCTTCCTGAACGCCGAAGACGCCGAGCATTATCGCCGAGACACCAGCGGGCGCAAGCTGTACGACCCGAGCTACAAGTCGTGCACGTCGTTCATCGCCGACGTGGCGAAGGACCGCTTCGGTTTTCACACGGACGATCTCGACGACCTGGTGTACTGGTCGAAAATCATCGACGGGGCGCAGTATCCCGACGCGAAGACGGCGGTCGAGCTGGGCGCGCCGGCGATGAAGCTGACGCTCGTGATCGAGGCGGCGAAGGGGTCCGACATCATCCACAAGATCATCGGGTGGATGCAGCGGCGGCAACTTGCCGAGATCGTGACCGAGCCCGAAATCCAAGAGCTCTACAAGCCACTATACGAGCGGCATCTGCGGTCCATCGAATTGATTGGAAAACAGGCGCGGCAGGAAGATTCGGTGGTGTTCTTCGATCTCGCGGAGTACGATCTCGAGGGCTACAACAAGTTCATCCCGTACAACCTCTTCCCGAACTCGACGTATACGGTGTCGGTGAGCAAATCGAGCTTCCGGACGAAAATCTCGGTAGGCTCGAACCCCTGGACGCCGGTCGAACCCAAGCACAATCTCGCCACGATCTGCGAAAGATACGGTGGCGGCGGGCATGCGCGGGTGGGGGCGATCAGTCTGGCGCCGGGAGAGCTGGAACAGGCGAGAAAAATCGCGCGGGATATCGTGGAAGAGCTAAAAAGCTAATTGGCCACGAATGAACACGAATGCACACGAATAAACACGCTTTGATTCGTGTGCATTCGTGTTTATTCGTGGCCTAATAGCCTTCTTCTTTCAATTTTTCGGGCGTCAGGCCTTTGCGCATGTCGATTTTCCGCAGCAGTTTTTCGACGTGTTTCGCCAGGACGTCGCATTCCAGATTGATTTTCGCTCCGGGTCGGTATCCGCCTAGCGTCGTGTTCTTGAAGGTGTGCGGGATGATCGTCACCGATAGGATGTCCGCTTCGAGTTCCGCGATCGTCAGACTGATGCCGTCGATCGCTATGGAGCCTTTGTAGACCAGGAACGGATCGAGCTCTTCGGGGACCCGGATGCGGAGCCACCAGTTGTCGTCTCCTAGCGGTTCCAGCGAGACGAATTCTCCCGTGCCATCGACGTGGCCTTGCACGATGTGGCCGCTCAGGCGACCGGTTGGGGATAGCGGACGCTCTAAATTGACTCGGGAGCCCGGGCGTAGATCTCCGAGATTCGTGCGGCGGAGCGTTTCGGGCGCGACGTCTGCCGTGAAGCCTCCGGCGCGCAGTTCGACTGCCGTCAGGCACACGCCGTTGACCGCGATGCTGGCGCCTTCGGTCATGTCCGACATTACCGTCGTGCAGCGCACACGCAGGCGCGGCGGGACGGCGTCGACCGTGCCCAGCTCTTCAATAATTCCCGTGAACATCCAGGTATCCTTCGACGGCGAACTCGTCCGGCGGAATCGGGTGTAGGGTGACGTTGTGGATTCGGATCGCGTCTGACCGCCGGCGCCGTCCGATGCCTCCGGCGAGCGGCAGAGCTTCCAAGCCGCCGAGAATTTTGGGGCCGTAGTAGAAGAAGATGCGGTCGACGCAGCCGGCTTCGAGCGCCGTCCAGTTCAGTTTGCTGCCCGCCTCGATCATCAGGGAGAGATGCTGCTTGCCGCCGAGCCAGCGGATCGCGCCGCCGAGGTCCGCGCGCCCGCCGGGGCCGTCCATGACTAGGACCTCGATGCCGCGCGCTTCGAAGGCGCGCCGCCGCTCGGGCGAGGACGCAGAGGTCGTGATCAGGACCACGTCCTTCGCCGCACTACGGGCCATCTTCGAGTCCAGAGGCAGGCGAAGCTGCGAGTCCATAACCATGCGGAGCAGCGGCCGCGAGCGGGGCAGGCCGGTGCGGTCGGTGAGCAGGCAATCGTCGGCGAGGACGGTCCCGATGCCGGTCAGGATCGCGTCGTGATCGTGGCGGAGCTCCTGCACGTGGGCGCGAGCGCGCTCGCTGGTGATCCAGCCGCGATTGTCGTCGGGCGCGGAGATTTTGCCGTCGAGCGTGATCGCCGTCTTCAGCGTCACCAGCGGACGGCCGGTCCGCATGAAGTGGACGAACGGCTCGTTCAGCTTCTCCGCTTCGGCGGTGAATTCGCGCGCGATCTCGACCTCGATGCCCGCCGCGCGCAGTTTGCGAAAACCTTCGCCGGCGACGCGTGGATTCGGGTCCTGCATGGCGGCGACGACCCGCGCCACTCCCGCCGCGATCAGCGCGTCGACGCAGGGCGGCGTGCGGCCGGTATGCGAGCACGGTTCGAGCGAGAGGTACACGGTAGCGCCGCGGGCGCGCTCTCCGGCCTCCTCCAGCGCGACGATCTCGGCGTGCTTCAGGCCGGCATAGGTGTGGAAGCCGCGGCCGACCGCCGCGCCCTCGCGCACCACCACAGCGCCGACCATCGGGTTCGGGCTCGCCTGCGCCCGTCCCTGCCTGGCCAGCGCCAGCGCTTCGCGCACGTAAGTAGAGTGGTCCATTAGGAGAAGAGCGAGTCGATGAACTTTTCGGCGTCGAAAGGCAGCAGGTCGTCGACCTTCTCGCCGACGCCCACGTACCGGATCGGCAGATTCAATTCGCGCGCGATCGCGACCACGATGCCGCCCTTGGCGGTGCCGTCGAGCTTGGTGAGCACGATGCCGGTTACGCCCGAGGTCTCGGTGAATTTGCGCGCCTGCTCCAAGCCGTTCTGGCCGGTGGTCGCGTCGAGCACCAGCAGCACTTCGTGCGGCGCCTCGGGGATCACCTTCTTGGCGGTGCGGCTCATCTTCTGAAGCTCCGCCATCAGGTATTCCTTGGTCTGCAAACGGCCTGCGGTGTCGACCAGGACGTAGTCGACCTTGCGGGCGCGGGCGGCATTCAGCGCGTCGAACAGGACGGCGCTCGGGTCGCTGCCGGAGGCCTGCCGAATGATCGGTGTGTTGGTGCGCTGCGCCCAGACTTCGAGCTGTTCGATGGCCGCCGCGCGGAACGTGTCCGCCGCGCACATCAGCACGGTCCGCTGCTCCGTCTGGTAGCGCGCCGAGAGTTTGCCGATCGTGGTGGTCTTGCCCGCGCCGTTGACGCCGATCACCAGGACGACCGCGGGAGGCTCGGTGACGCGCGCCGGGGCTCGCTCGCTGGCGGCGAGGATTTCGAGGAGGTGCTCGCGGATCAGTCCTTTCAGTTCGCTGGCGTCGGAAAGTTGGTGACGCGCGACGCGCTCCTGGATGCGGTCGAGAATTTCCTCGGTGGTGCGCACGCCGATGTCGGCGGAGATGAGGGTAAATTCGAGTTCGTCGAGGAGGTCGGCGTCGATCTCACGCTTCCCCTGGAGCGCGTCTTCGAGCGCGGTGACCAGCCCGGCGCGCGTCTTTTCCACGCCGGCTTTGAGCTTCTCGAGTAGAGAAGGCTCCTGCTCGACCGTACCGAATAGAGTCTGGATCATTTTGACTTCATTTTAGCTATACTCACCCTCGACATGGGCGATATCGGGAAGGCCGCGATCTTCGGCGCCGCGGGCGCGATCGGGCCGCACGTTGCGGCGGAGTTGAATCGGCGCGGCGTCTCGTTTCGCGTCGTGGGGCGCAACAAGGCGCGCTTGCAGGCCGCATTCGGGTCGATGGCGCATGCCGAGGTCTTCGACGCGGACGCCTCGGACCTCCGGTCGGCGAGCGCCGCCGCGCGCGGCATGGACACGATCGTCTACACCGTCGGGCTGCCGTATCCCTCGCATCGGCTGCACCCGGAGCTGATGCGCACGACCCTACAGGCCGCGATCGCGATGCAGGTAAAGCGGATCGTCCTGGTGTCGAGCGTGTACGCGTACGGCGCGCCGCGCACGTCGACGGTCGCGGAGAGTCATCCGCGCGAGCCGCACACGCGGAAGGGGCGGTATCGCAAGGAGCAGGAGGACCTCGTCCTCGAGGCGGACGCCAAGGGACAGATTCAGGGCGCGATTGTCCGGCTGCCTGATTTTTACGGTCCTGGCGCGGACAACAGCTTGGCCAATCCGATCTTCCGCGCGGCGCTCGCAGGCAAGACGGCCAATTGGATCGGACCGGATAACACCGCGCACGAGTTCGTGTTCGTCCCCGATACAGGCGCGGTTATTGCGGATGTCGCGGCGTGTCCCGAGGCGTACGGGCAGGCGTGGAACTACGGCGGACCTGGTCCGATCAATACGCTCGACTTCATCTCGAAGATTTATCGGGCAGTCGGGCGCGCGCCGAAGTATCGGACGGCGGGGCGAGGGTTGTTGAAGATGCTCGGGTGGTTCAATCCCGTGATGCGCGAGTTGCCGGAGATGCTGTACCTCGAAGAGACGCCCGTAATTCTCGACGACAGCCGGCTGCTGGCGCTCCTGCCGGCGACGCGCAAAACGTCGTATGACGAGGGCATTCGCGACACACTCGACTGGATGCGTCGCGCGTAACCTTCGTCGTACGGGATAATCCGCAGTCTCGCCGAGTTATCACCCGGTATCTACCTGCCAGGCAGCATACGCGCGTGTTCATACCCGCGTTTCATTGACGCGTCATACCGTCGATGATATGATCCTCTCGCCTGGTAATAAGCAAGTATCTTGGGCATCATGATTGAGTAAGGAAGCTCCCCTCCGGGTTATCCCGCATCTAAGGCGCCCGGAGCTGCTCTCTCTGAATAGGGTTTGATTGGGTTCCCAAAGACAAGGAGTTCGCGATGAGTCAATTCACCGTCGTAACAAAATTATGGCCCACCGGCGCCAGCCTCGACACTGGCACTGACGAGACTACGCTCACAGTTCCCCCCAGCGCTTCATTCAACCGTCACGCGGCTAACTTCGTAGTCTCGCCGGACGGAACCCATAACTATCAGTTCCTTTTCTGGAACACCGGAAGACACGTGACCAACAAGCGTCATGTGCATTGGGACTTCAGCGTGGGCGGTTGGGGCATTTGGACGGCCACCAAGTGGTATGGGACTCCGGGACCCACGGGCGGTAATCAGCCCTGGGTCGACGTGGAACCGTTCACCATTGGCGGCGATGCCTTGATCACCGGCAGCGGCACGGCCATCGATGCGGCCGCAAGCACGATTCCGGCCGGCGCTTTTCCATACTCGGGCAACGACCACCAGATCGGCACAGCCGGCGGGGCTGTGACCGTCGTGGCAAAGGATCCCTTCGCGTCGCTGGAGTTCGCCGGTTGGGATCAATTGATGTTCGGCGGCGACGATACCGGCGAGTTCGATGAAACCGACGCCGGCGGCGGTCCCGGTTCTGCCAGCTTCTTCCCGGTTGGCGGCGGACCGTTCCATGTCAACCAGAATGGAGGCGCGAACCTTCTGGCGCTGTATGGAAACCATGCCAAGTCGAATCTCGGCAGCATTTTGAAGGACCTTGGCGACATCCTGACGAAGCCCGGGCCGATCAGCCGCGTCGATCCGTCGCCCGAGGATCGCCTCCGGCTGGCGATTCTGGAAGGGCTCTTACTCCAAACGCGACCCGGGGCCGTGGAGACGGGGGGGCTGCAAGCCCTCACCGAGGCCGCGCCGCGCATGAGCCTCGATGACTTGAATGCGGCGCTGAAGTCGGTGCAAACTACCCTTGCGCTGGGCAACACCACCATCTCCGCACTGCAAGCGCAAATCAAGGCGAAGACGCCGGGGAAGTGATGTCTGGCGCGGCGCGCGTCCTGCTGGTCGGATTTCAAGACCAGGACAATCTCGGCCTCGGCTATCTTGCCGGCAGCCTGCGCGCCGCCGGCCACGACGTTCGCATCTCGACGTTCGAGGCGGATTTCCTTCCCCTGCTGCGTTTGGCGCGGGAATGGAATCCGCACGTCGTCGGGTTTTCGCTCATCTTCCAATTCATGGCGCCCGACTTCGGTGAAACCATCCGAGGGCTGCGCGCCGGCGGGGTGACGGCGCACTTCACCATGGGCGGCCATTACGCTTCGTTTGCGCCCGAAACCCTTCTCGCGCTAATTCCCGAGTTGGACAGCGTAGTTCGCTTCGAAGGCGAGCGGACGCTGGTGGAGTTGACCGCGTCGATTGTCGCGGACCAGCCATGGCACGGCATCCGAGGAATCGCCTGGCGCGATGGCGGCACTGTGCATCAGACACCGCCGCGGGAAGATGCGGTCGACCTCGACGATATGCCGTGGCCGGAGCGCACCGATACGGGCTACCACCGCGGCTCGATACCGACAGCCTCGGTGCTGGCGTCGCGTGGCTGTCCGTATAAATGCTCGTTTTGTTCGATCATCACTTTCTACGACGGCAATAACACCCGGGGCCGCCGCCGGCGAAACCCGATTCGCGTGGTGGATGAAGTGGAGCATCTCGTCCGGGATCGGGGAGCCCGGCTGGTCCTGTTCCAGGATGACGACTTCCTGGCCGGCGGACCAGACGCGCGCCGATGGGCTCTGACCATTGCGCAGGAACTGATCGCCCGGGGATTGCATCGCCAGATGCGTTTCAAGCTCTCGTGCCGCTCGGATGAAGTACGCGAGGAAGTGTTCGCGCCGCTGATCGAGGCGGGCCTCGCGCATGTCTACATGGGCGTGGAGGCGGGGGACACGGACGCGCTGAAGACGCTGAACAAGCACATCACGCCGGACGTACACCTGCGCGCGGGCCGCATTCTGCGGGCACTGGATGTGAGTTTCGATTTCGGCTTCATGCTGCTCGAACCCTGGAGCACCATGTCTACGGTGCGCAACAATCTGCGTTTCCTCCGGGAATTCTGCGCCGGCGGGTACGCGGCCGCGGGCTTCTGCCGGACTCTCCCGTATGTCGGCACGCCGATGGAGCAGCGGATGCGGGCGGAAGGCCGGCTTGTGGGTCCGGCGCTGGAAGCCGATTACCGTTTCCTCGACCCCCGGCTGGATACGTTGTGGGATTTTTCATTGGCTGCCTTCGCCGGCCGGAACTACGGAAAGAACGCCGTCTGGGATCTTCTGCGCGGACTCTTGTTCGAAGCGCGGTTGGATTACCCGGATCGGCCGTACGACCCCGAATTCCTCGCCGGCACCCGCACGCTCACGGATGCGTCGAACTCGCTGATGATCGATATTGCCGAGGAGGCACTCGATCGTATCGAGTCGATGGCAACGCCCGATGTCCGCGATCCGGCGCTGATCCGCCTGGCGCGCGTCTCACGGGAAGAAAATGAGCGCATACGCGGGATGCTCTCGGCGCTTTGGACAGCCCACCCCCGCTTAATTGGCGAAGCGCTCTTCCGCTGATCGGGTGTTCCCAATCGTCCCATCTCCGCGCGAGCGTGCTTCCACACATGGCCTCTGATCTGCATGTTCCCTCTGTGAGGTAGGAACAATGACAGCAACAGGCATCGTCCTGATCGTAATCGCCGTCGCCGTCATCGCGATCCTGGGGTGGTATCTCCTGCGCGAGCGCCGCTCCAAACAACTCCGGTCCCAATTCGGCCCGGAGTACGAGTTCGCCATGCGCGAGTTCGGCAACAAAAACAAGGCGGAGGACGCGCTTGCCGCGCGGCAGAAACGGCGCGAGAAGATCCACGTTCGTCCGCTTTCGCACGAGGAGCACGACCGTTTCGCCGCCGACTGGCACGACGTCCAGGGGCGCTTCGTCGACGACCCTCCGGGTTCGATCGAAGAGGCCGACCGGCTGGTGAGCAACGTGATGCGCGCCCGCGGGTATCCGATGTCCGAGTTCGACCATCGGGCGGAGGACCTTTCGGTCGACTATCCGCACGTCGTGCGCAACTACCGCGCGGCGCATGCGATCGCGGAGCGCCAGGGCCGCGGCGAGGTTTCCACCGAGGATCTTCGCAAAGCCTTCGTGTATTACCGCGATTTGTTCGATGAACTATTGGAAGCCGGCGTCGCCGGACATAGGGAGCACAGACGATGAACCAGGTAGATGAACATCTTTCGACAGCCGATTTCGTGGCGGGAGGAGGGCAGGGAATGGCGCGCGAACAGGCGCCGGGACCGCTGCTGCCCCCCGAAGTGGTCCAGGGGCTTCGCTCGCGTTGGGACCAGGTGCAAACCGGCTTCGTCGACGAGCCGCGCGAGTCGGTGCAGCAGGCCGACGAGCTGGTGGCGTCCGCGATGAAGCACATCGCCGAGCAGTTCGCCAACGAGCGGGCGAAGCTAGAACACCAATGGGACCGCGGTGACGAAGTCAATACGGAGGACCTGCGTCAGGCCCTACGCAAGTATCGCGACTTCTTCCAGCGGCTGCTATCGATCTAGCGTGCACTGTGGGGCGGCCAATTCTGGCCGCAGCCGGCTTTTAGCCGGCCTTTTCGAGAAGCCGCCTGGAAAGGCGGCTGCGGGCAGGATTGCCCGCCCCACTGGCCGCAGCTCCTCGCAGTCGTCGCATTCGACATTCTTGGCGCAGCCCTCGACCCAGCAGCCGATCTCGCCGAACTGGGCGAAGGCCAGTCGCGAAACGTGGTCGGACGCGCGGCCTTTGAGCAGGACGAGGTCGCCCTCGCGCAACTCGCTCCGCAGGAAGTTCGACGCGTCCTCTAACGAGACGAAGGCGTGGGCGTCCTCCTGCGCCATGCCCGCCGACACCGCTCCTTTCGCCGAGAACTCCGCGTGCCCTCCGATGAAGACGCCGACCTGCGCCATCCCCGCCACCTGTTTTCCCAGTCGCGATGCCCGCTGACGCTGCTTGGCCGGGTCGTCGGCGACATCCGTAATCACGACGATTTTACGCGCCGCTTTCGCCTGCTGGAACGCGTCGAATGCGCCGTCGAGCGTGGCGACCGAGCCATTTTCATCGTCGCGGAGAATGACCGCGCCGGAGGGCGTGCGAACGGGTTGCATGCGGCCCTGTACCGGACGAAGGCGCGCGACGGCTGCCGCAGCCTCGTCGAGCGGCACACCTACGACGCGCGCCGCCGTGATCGCCGCCAGCAGCGACGTCGTCCAGTGCGTTCCAACCAGTTGCGATTGCACGGCGCACCGGTCGGCGCCTGCGTGAACCGCGAACGTCAGCGGGGCGGGGAACTCGCACGCGATCTCGTCCGCGCGAACGTCGCACTGCGGACCCGTGCCGAACCAGACTACGCGCCGATCGGTCTTCGCCGCCATGGCCGCGACACGCTCGTCGTCGGCGTTCAGGACGGCGATGCCGCCGCGCTGGAGCGTCGAGAGCAGCACCGCCTTTTCGCGCGCGGTGTCGTCGAGGGTCCGGAAGCGATTGGAATGCGTGCGCGCGACCCGCAGGATCACGGCGATGTGCGGGCGCGCCAGCCACGCCATCCGCTTCATCCAGCCGGGGCCGTCGGTGGCGACCTCGAGGACGGCATAGCGATGCCACGGCCGCACGCTCAGGATCTTGCGCATGAGGTGCGTCAGCTCGTTGCGGCTCACGTCGGTCTTGACGAGCGGTCCGCGACCCTCGAGGATCGTGGCCAGCGCCTCTTTGGCGGTCGTCTTGCCGACGCTGCCGGTGATCGCAATGAAGGTGGTGCGGAACATCAGCGCTCGCCAAGCGAACGCGGCGGCATATAGGGCGGCGCGGCGGACGCGCCTAAGTAACGGTCGCAAGCTCTTCCTCCATCGCCGGCAGACGGCGGATGACGCGCCGCACCTTGCCTCCCGGCGTTTTTTCCAATTCCGAAACCCGTTCGATTTCGATGCGCACCGGCCCGAGCCGCTGTGTCGCGACGATGTCGCGGATCATGCGTTCGTCGGCTTCGCTGAACCCGTCGGCGGCGACCACGCGAACGCGGAGCAGGGCGAGCCGCTCCTGCACAAGCTGCGACGCCAGCACGTGCGGCACGTCCTGCAGGCTGCAAATGCGGACGATCTCCCGGCCATCGGGACCGATCACCGAATCCTCGATGCGTCCGACGACTTCTTCCAGCACCGGAAACTGCGAGCGTCCGCAAGGGCATGGCCGGTCCGACCAGCGTCCGAGATCGCCGATCTCATACCGGATCAGCGGCTGGACGTCGTTCAGCAGGCTGGTGCATACAATGCGGCCTTCCTCGCCTGGGCCGAGCGGGTGGCCCTCTTCATCGACGATCTCGACGATCCCGAAGTCGGGACTCACGTGCAGCGAGCCCGCGGCACACTCGGTGGCGAGCACGGCGTTCTCGACGGAGCCGTACTCCTCGTAGGGGCGCGCGAGAAACGCGTCGCGGATGACCGACTTCATACTCGCGGTCGCCTTGTCGGCGCAGAGGATGAGTGCGCGCGGCCAATAGCCCAGCGAGTGGCCGTGCTCGAGCATCAGCCGCGCCAGCGAGAAGTACGACGATGCGTAGCCGGTCAGCACCTCGGGACGCCATGCGCGCAGCGCGTCGACGTAGGCGCGCAGCGTCCGGGGGCCGATGTGGAAGGCCGAGAGATAGCACTGGCGCTCGGCGAAGTTCAAACGATGGTACGGGCCCGGCGAATCGGCGCGGGGCACCAGCGGACGTCCGCCGATCGTCGCCTTGCGATGGAGCATGCTCGTGCCGGCCCAACGGAACGACCGAGCCTCGCGGGCCGCCATGTAGCACTGCTGGAGGCGTGCCGTCGACGTGACGACCACCGGCTCGCCGGTGCTCCCACTGGTCGCTTCCTGAAAGGGCACGGTGGCGCCATGCGGCGCGACGAACCGTTCGGGAGCGCGGCGCAGATCCGGCTTCGGCACGATCGGCAGGATCGGCAGATTCTCCGCGCGGAACTCGCGGAGCATCCACGCTTCGAGACCGACTTCCGACCATCGGCAGCGGTAATACGGCGTCTCCCACGCGCGCTGCAGGATGCGCCGCAGCTCTCGTTCGACATGCGCGCGCATTTGTTCCGGGCTCCACTCGTCGCGCGCCCGGAACTCGGCGACCGCGCGGGAGAAATGGCCGCCCAACCGTCGCTGCCGGTACCAGAGTCCATATGCGGAGATGAGGGCGTTCTGCGCGTTCGTGCCGAGGCGCGGATAGACTTCTCGCAGTACTGCTTTCGAAGGGCTCATGCGGCGGCCTCCTCAACGGCGCCGACAGTTGGGCGCGCGCGGCCCTCCATCACGTCGCGCCACACCTGCCAATAGAAGAGCAGCGCTTGCGCGTGGTGTCCGGCTGCGCCGTGCGGGCCTTCGCGTTGCAGCCGGGCGACCGTGTCGCGATTCAGATCGGGATGCTCCGGGTCGATGCGCGCGACCGTGCGGGCCGCGATCGCGGGCAGCGTTGCGCCGCCCCGCCATCGCTTCCACAGTCGCGCCGCGGTTTGCGCGCCCGGCGGAGGGAACAGGCGGGCCGCAAAGTAGAACGGGTCGAGGCGCGGGCGGTCGCTCCACAGCCGGCCCGCCGAGCAGAACGGCGTCCGCAATGCTGCCGGGAACTGCTCGCGGAAGAGGCGGAAATACAGGCCGAAATCGACCTTCTCGGAGTACGGGATCGATGCCGCCATCGTCCAGAACGCGCGCGTCAGTCCCGGTGTGAAACACAGGACATCGTTCGAGTAGACCTTCAGCGGATTGTGTCCCATGCGATTCCTCATCTGGTGGCGTGCCTCGAATTCGAGGAGCCCCGCGTCGGTCCGGGGGCACGCCGTGGCTTCCTCGGCGAGTTGCCGGTCGAACGCGGTCCGCAAATCGTCGCCGCAGCGGAAGACGAGGCGGGCGGCGGCGTGGATCGGCGCGTCGGCGGACTGGCAGCGATGACGCAGGTAACAGTCGAGCGTCGCCTCGGGGATGCGCGGGAACGCGAGCGCGTAGCCCGGCGACACGCCCTCCCACACAGCGCCCATCTCGGGCTGAAGATTTCGGGCCACGCGCGCGATGAATAGGCCTAAGCTCGGGTTCGCGACTTCGTTGTCCGCGAGGTAGCAACGATAGGCGTCCGATGAGTAGAAGTCGGCGACGGGAGGTTCGACGCGGCACTCGACGCCGAGCGTGGCGGCCGTTGCGCGCGCGTAGCGCGAATCGGCGTCGAGGCGCTCGCCGGGATGTGCGACGCTGAGCGCCGTCGGCGCGAGTCCGGCGTGTTGTAAGAGGCACAGCAGCAGGCGCGAATCGAACCCGCCGCTGAGCAGCACCGTGCCCGGGGCGTGATAGCGGGCGTACTCGCTGACCTCCCGTTGCAGCACCTCGGCGATGGCGCGGGTGTCCGCGGTCGCGGGCGACGCCGTGGGCCACCGCCAGTACTGCCGCTCTTCGAGCTTCCGGCCGGCGGCGTCGAAGACCAACACCGACGCAGCGGGCACACGCCGGATCCCGGCCGCGGAGGTCGAATCTCCCAGGAAGTGGCCCATCGAGACGAACGCGCCCCAGCCCTGCGGGTCCATCTCGACCTTCGACATTGCCGCCGCGACACCTTTGATCTCGCTCGCGATTAAGAGCCTTCCGTTGTCCTGCGCGAAATACAGCGGCTGCAGCCCGAGAAAGTCGGTGACGACGATGAGGCGACGGCGGCGGGCATCCCAAAGGACGGCGGCGAAGGCTCCATCGAGTTGGATTAGGCGGTCTTCCGGACGCGGCTCGTGGAGGATGCCGTCCAGAAGCCGCTCCGCGGTCGCCGCCGTTGAGATCGGCAGTCCCGCGACCGCGAGCACGCTGCCGTCCGCCGTCTGCCGCAGGAACGTGCAGCTCGCTTCCTCCGGCCGGCAGAGCCAGCCGATGGAACCCTGATCCAGCGTATGGGTCGTGCCCACTTGCGCAGGCCGGGCGCGCTGCGCGGCTAACATGTCCCGGAGAGTCGCGGCGGAATCGAAGCCGCCGAAGCACACGGCGAGTTTCACCGGCTTCAGAATGTCAGAATGCGCGTCGGGGCCACAATCCTATCGCGACCTATCCGAGTAAGCGCGCAAACGATTGCCCTCGCGTTGGTGGTGTCGGCCATCCTATCCCGCTACTATCCACGTAAGCGGAACACGCCCGCGCGGCTGGGCGGCGGGCAATGTACGCTACCGCTCTTGCGCGATTTCGGGGGCTCTCTTGATAATTGGGCCATGGGACCGGGTTCCCCGGCCCCGCTCGGAAGAGCGCCACTTCCAAGTCTCGTACAGCAACAAGCAGCGTCCGCCTATCTTCCTTCGGGCCCCACTGTCCCCGAAGTCAGAGCCGGAGTCCGTTCGCTTGCGACAACCGAACCTGGGGTGAATCTACTTATGCTTCCAATCGACTGTTCCACTGAAAATCGCAGCTTCCTTTCCGCGGCCCGGCTGTCGCTGGCGGCCGCATGTCTCCTGGCCTTCGGCGCGGCGGCGGTCCCGGCCTCCGCCCAGCCGATCGTCTCGCTTCCCTCCGGCCCGCTGCCTCCGTGTCCTACGACCGGCGTTGCGACGTCGCCGTGCGTCACGGTGGCGCCCACGACCACGCCCGCCTACTTCAGCGTGACGTTCGGCGGCCTGCCCGGCGGCTACAGCATCACCAATCGCACCTATCTTGGCTGGTGCGCTGACCTGTTCGGCGACTTCAATCCCGCCGAAACCTACACCCTCTTCAACACCTACCTGACGATCCCAGCCGACTCCATTTCGAACTGGTCGGCGGTCAACTGGCTGTTGAACCACAAGCCCACGCTCTCCGATCCGAAGATCACCCGCGATGTCATTCAGCAGGTGATCTGGGAATTACTGGACGGCGGCGAGTCCGCTCACTATTGCTGCACGTTGAGCACGCCGTACCGCCCGGTCTATCTCGGCTATGAGACCGTGATCCACAACCTCTATGTGCAGGCGCTGACCAATGGGGCGGGCTTCGTTCCCCAGGTCGGACAGGTGATGGGCGTCCTGATGCACGTCGACGGCATCTTCACGTCGCAGGATCTGTACCAGGACAATGTCGTCGAAGTCGTCGTGCCGCCGCCGCCGAGCGGCCCGTACACGACGGTCACGCAGGGCGGCTGGGGCGCGCCGCCACACGGCAACAACCCCGGCGCGATCCTCCTGGCGAACTTCAGCAAAGTGTATCCGATGGGCTACGTCCGCATCGGCGGCAACTACACGCTGACGTTCACCAGCCAGGCGGCGATCCAGGGCTTCCTCCCGGCGGGCAAGACGCCGGGCGCTCTGACTGCCAGTGCGGTCAATCCGACGACATCCGCCGCCGGAGTCTTCGCCGGACAGGTGCTGGCGCTTCAGTTAAACGTCGACTTCTCGTCGGCGGGCATCTACCGGATCGGCCTCGGCAGCCTCAAACTGCAGAGCGGACCGCTCGCCGGTTGGACCGTCAGCCAGGTGCTGACCGCGGCCAACATCGCCCTCGGCGGCGGTCCGCTGCCGGCGGGGGTGACGTCGATCAGCCAGTTGAACGACATCGTCGACTCCATCAACCAGGCATTCGACGGCGGCGGCAATACCGGCTTCCTGAGATAGGAAACAGAGCCGCGACAGTATGGAGCGGTTGCCTCACTTGGGCAACCGCTCCATTCTGTCGTGGCTCTGTTATGCCAGCAATTCGCCCGTCATTACCGTGACGGCTTGTCCCCCGAGCAGCACGCGATCCCCCTTGACCGTGACCCGCACCACCCCGCCGCGCGCCGACGCCTGGAACGCGGTGAGTTCCGTCTTCCCTAACTTCTCCGCCCAGTACGGTCCGAGCGCCGTGTGCGCCGACCCCGTCACGGGATCCTCGTCCACGCCCGACCCCGGCGCAAAGAATCGCGACACGAAATCGAAGTCGCCGCCTTTCGGACGCGCGGTGACGATCACGCCGCGGACCGGGATTTTGCGGAGCGACGAGTGGTCCGGCGAGAGTGCGCGCAGCGTCTCCTCGGAGTCGACCTCCACCAGATAATCGAACGCGTTCCGCCCGACGTAGCGCGCCTCGGACACTCCGAGGCTCGACAGCAGCTCGGCAGGGGGCTCCGCGGCCTGCGCGAGTTTTGCCGGGAAATCGAGCTCGATCCACTCGCCCCGGCGATCCGCCGTCAGTAGCCCGCTGCGCGAGTGGAAACGCGCCTGCTGCCCTTCCGGCAGGTGTCCGTCCTCCCACAGGACGTGCGCCGACGCGACGGTCGCATGCCCGCAGAGATCGACCTCGACCGCCGGCGTCAGCCACCGCAGGTTATACCCGCCGTTCTGCGGCGTCAGGAATGCCGTCTCGGACAGGTTCATCTCCCGCGCGACATTGCGCATCCACTCGTCGGGACGGGGTTCCGGGAGGACGCACACGGCCGCGGGATTCCCCGCAAACGGTTGGCTGGTAAACGCGTCGACCTGGACGATCCGGATGGGCATGATTTTCACAGAGTAGCACTTGCAACCTGGGACGGAATGGCGGAGTCTAAAGGTGACGGATGCTATTCCGCTTCGGCAGAGTCGCGTTGGCGCTCGGCGCTTTGGCCGCCGTGATCGGCGTGGTCGGAGTTCGCCGTCCGGACCGCGACGTCCGCCCGCTCGGCACCCGCACCGGTCCCGTCCGCATCACTCAGTTCTACGCCACCACCGGCGCCGTGCTGAGTGGACAAAAGACGCGCGTTTGTTACGGCGTCGAAAACGCCCGCTCCGTCCGCATCTCCCCCGAACTCGAAGACGTCTATCCCTCGCCCAGCCGCTGCGTAGAAGTAGAGCCGGAGCGCACCACGCACTACACAATTCTCGCCGAAGGCTACGACGGCGCGATGGCGACGCGATCGTTTACGCTCGCCGTTCAGACGCCGATGGTCGCGCCGCAACCGGTCCACTACGCGGAGTTCTGAGCCCGATTTCGTGATCTTGGATACAGGTGTCCTTGGCGTCTGCCATGAAAAAGACGACAATTTCTAAATGCACGGCGGAGATGGGGGCAGACGAACCCGGTTCCTGGCAGCGGCGCTCCGCCCGCGCGGTTATCTTCCCGGCCTGATCGCTCTGGCGATTGCCGTCGCGATTCACCTGATCGCATTGAAGTGGGCGCCGTTTCTCTCGCCCTTCGTCATCGCGATCTACCTCCTGGTCCTGGTGTACAGCGCGTGGCACGGCTACGGTCCCGGCATTCTGACCGTGGTCCTGGTCCTGACGGCGATACCGTACTTCACACGACCGAACTGGCATTTTTCGAAGACCAACTGGTGGACGGCGGCCGCGCTGTTCTTCCTCGACCTTTGCGTGAGCTTCGCGTCGAATTACCGTCTCAAGGTGGAGGACGCGCTGCGGCGCACGAACGCCGAGCTCGACGAGCGCGTCCGGCGGCGCACGGGCGAGTTGGAGGCCGCCAACCGGCAATTAGAGGACCGCGCCGCGGAGATTGAGGCGCTCTACCGCAAGCTCTCCGTCGGCGTCTGCTTCCTCGATCGCGATCTGCGATTCATCCGGGTGAATGAAGCGCTGGCGTCTCTGAACGGGATTCCGCTGGCGGACCACCTCGGCAGGACGCTTCGCGACGTGGTGTCGGCCGAGGTCGCCGACGTCCTGGAGCCGCTCTACCGCCGCGTCATGGACACGGGCGAGCCGCTGATCGATTTCGAGCTGGCCGGCCCGCGCCGTGACGGCGGCCCGAACCTCGACCGGCTGATCGGCGCCACGCCGGTGCAGACCGACGGCAAGGTCGTCGGAGTCCAGGTGATCGTGCAGGATGTGACGGAGCGCAAGCGCTTCAACGAAAAGCTCCGGCACACCGCGAAGCTCGAGAGCCTCGGCGTGCTGGCCGGCGGCATCGCGCACGACTTTAACAATCTGCTCACCGGCATTCTCGGCAATGCCAGCCTGGCACAGGACATGGTGTCGCACGACCCGCAACTGACGACGCTGCTCGGCGACGTAGTCCGCGCCAGCGAGCGGGCCGCCGAGCTGACGCAACAATTGCTCGCGTACGCAGGCAAGGGACGCTTCACGATCGAGACGGTCGATGTTTCGGCGATGGTGAACGAGGTCCATCCGCTGATCGAGGCCTCCGTCGGAAAACGGGCGCGCGTGCAACTGGAGTTGGCGCCGCACTGCTACGTCTCCGCCGACCCGAGCCAGTTGCAGCAGATCGTCATGAACCTGATCATTAACGGCGCCGAGGCCATCCCGGAAGGGCGGCTCGGGACCGTCGCCGTTCGCACCCGCGAGATGCCGATCGACGAGGGATGGCTGCGCTCTCACCGCGTGTTCGGCGCGGAGCAACTCGCGCCCGGTCCGCATGTCTGCCTGGAGGTGCAGGACGATGGCGCAGGCATGGAACGCGCGACGCTCGACCGCATCTTCGACCCGTTCTTCACGACCAAGTTCACAGGCCGCGGCCTCGGGCTGGCGGCCGTGCTGGGGATCGTCCGCGGACATCACGGCGCGCTGGCTGTCGAGAGCGAACCGGGGCGCGGCACCACGTTCCGGATCTTCCTGCCGCACGCCGGCGTTGCGCCGCGCGCCAAGGGCCAAGGCTCCGCCCCGGCGCTCGCCAAGTCGGACCGCTACGTCCTGGTGGTCGACGACGAAGAGGTCGTGCGACGCACCGCACGGGCCGGCCTGGAGAATTATGGGTACCGTGTGCTGCTGGCCTCCTCCGGGCAAGAGGCGGTCTCGCTCCTCGAACGGCACGACGCGGGGATCGGACTGGTCGTGCTCGACCTGACGATGCCCGGAATGGACGGCGCGGCGACCTTCCGCGCGCTGCGCAAGGTGCGTCCCGACCTGACCGTCATCCTGTCGAGCGGGTACGACGAGTCGGACGTCGCCAGCCGGTTCCACGGGGAGCGTTTCGCCGGGTTCATCAAGAAGCCGTACACCGCCGCCGCGCTGGCCCACAAGGTCAGCGTCGTGGCGCTCGAAGCTGTGTAGAAAAGCGAAAAGGGAAAAGCGAAAAGGGGACAGACGCATTTATTTCCAGGCGAGCTCGCGCGCGACGCCGTGTCCCGGAATAAATGCGTCTGTCCCCTTCTCCTTCGGAGTATCATCGGGTCGAACGATGCCTTCCCGACGAGCGTTTCTGCAATCGTTGGCCGCCGGCGCCGCTGCTATCGCCGCGCCCGCGCGCAAACCGAACTTCCTCATCGTCCTGGCCGACGATATGGGGTTCTCCGACGCCCGCTGCTACGGCGGCGAGATCGACACGCCCAATCTCGACCGGCTCGCGGCCGGCGGACTCCGCTTTACGCAGGCGTATTCGACCGCCCGCTGTGGACCTTCGCGCAGTTGCCTGCTCACCGGCTACTACGCCCAGCAAACCGCCGCGGACATCATGACGCGCGGCAACGTTCCGAGCTACACGAAGTTCCTGCCCGAGTATCTGAAGCCGCTCGGCTACCGCAGCTACCATTCCGGCAAATGGCACATCCGCTTCACACCGCGCGAAGGCGTGGGCTTCGACCGCTCCTACACGCTGCTCGACGAGGACCGCTACTTCACACCGCGGCGGCTGGAACTCGACGGCGAGCCGTTGCCGCAGCCCAAGCCTGAGGACCATTACTACACCACCGTCGCGATCGCCGATTACGGCGTCCGCTTCCTCCAGCAGCACGCCCGCGAGCACGCGTCCGACCCCTTCTGTCTCTACCTCGCGCCGCACTCGCCGCACTTCCCGTTGCAGGCGCTGCCGGAGGACATCGCGCGCTACCGCGATCGCTTCGCCGAAGGCTGGGACACCGCGCGCGAGCGCAAACACGCGCGCATGCGACGCATGGGGCTCATCAACTGTCCGCTGGCGCCGCTCGAGCGGAACATGTGGACCCGCTGGAATACGCCGGACGAGGAGCTGTTCGCGAAGATCGGCGCCGGCGAAGTGACGCGCGCGGTCCCGTGGAGCACGCTGACGCCCGAGCAGAAGAGCTTCCAGCGGACGAAGATGGCAATCCATGCCGCCATGATCACCCGCATGGACGCGGAGATCGGGAAGGTGCTGAAACAGGTCGAGACGATGGGCGCGCTGCGGGACACCGTCGTGGTGTTCCTCTCCGACAACGGCGCGTCGAGCGAGCAGTTGATCCGCGGCGACGGGCACGACTCGGCGGCGCCCTTGGGCTCGGCGCGCTCCTTCCTCGGACTGGGGCCCGGCTGGTCGTCGAACTCCAATGCGCCGTTCCGCCTGCACAAATCGTGGGTCAACGAGGGCGGCGTCGCGTCGCCGATGATCGTCCACTGGCCCAACGGGATCGCGGACCGCAACCAGTTGCGGCACGACCCCTGCCACTTCGTCGACATCGTCCCGACGCTCGTCGACCTCGCGGGCGGGAGTGCGAAACCGGAGGGCGGTCCGCCGCTCGCCGGTCGGAGCGTCGCGCCCGCGTTTCGCAAGGACGGCGCCGCGCCGCGCGACTTCCTCTACTTCAACCACAACGACAATCGCGCCATCCGGATGGGCAACTGGAAACTGACTGCGATCGGCAAGGACGGCCCATGGGAGCTTTACGATATGGCGCGCGACCGTTCGGAGCAGCGCGATCTCTCATCGGGGGAAAAGCCGCGCGTCGAAAAGATGGCGGCGCTGTGGACCGAACAGGACGCCGCGTACGCAAAGACACGGGAGTCCGCGCCGCCCACGCAGAAGAAGCGGATGCCGAACGGCGCCGGGTAACGCCGCCCCAGCCGCTTTTCGATACTATAAGGTTGGCAAAATAACAGGACCCGTCTTTCCTGTTCGGCCCTATGGACATTACCGGCATCTTTATCCGGCGGCCCGTCATGACCGTGCTCGTGATGATGGGCATCGTCCTGTTCGGCATCGCCGGCTATCGCGCGCTGCCCGTCAGCGACCTTCCCAACGTCGACTTCCCGACGATCCAAGTGAATGCGAGCCTCCCCGGCGCCAGTCCGGAGACGATGGCCGCGTCGGTCGCGACGCCCCTCGAGCGGCAGTTCTCGAGTATCCCGGGCCTCGACTCGATGACGTCGACCAGCGCCCGCGGCTCGACCAGCATCACCCTGCAGTTCGTCCTCGACCGCGCGCTCGACGGCGCTGCCCTCGACGTGCAGGCCGGCATCACCGCCGCCGCGCGCAGCCTGCCTGCCAGCATGCCGAATCCTCCTACCTTCCGGAAGGTCAATCCCGCCGATCAGCCGATTCTCAATCTCTCCCTGAATTCTCCGACCCTCCCACTCTCCGTGGTCGACGATTATGCCGAGACGATGATGTCGCAGCGCATCTCCATGATCAACGGCGTCGCCCAAGTCAACGTCTATGGCGCCCAGAAGTTCGCCGTGCGCGCGCAAGTCGATCCGGCCCTGTTGGCGGCGCGGAACATCTCGATCCGCGAGGTCGAGAGCGCGCTGGCGCGCCACAACGTCAACCTGCCGACGGGGACGCTGTGGGGTCCGCGCCAATCGTTCACCGTACAGGCTAATGGACAGCTCTTCAAAGCGGAGCAGTACCGGCCCCTGATCGTCGCGTACCGCAAAGGCTCGCCGGTGCGGCTGGAGCAGCTCGGGCGCGTCATCGACAGCGTCCAGAACGATAAGGCCGCGAGCTGGCTGGTGGATCGGCGGTCGATCACGATGGTCGTGCAGCGGCAGCCCGGCACCAACACGGTCGAAGTCGTGGACCGCATTCGCGAGCTGCTGCCGACGTTCCGCGAGCAAATGCCGCCGTCGGTGAATCTGGACATCCTCTACGACCGCTCGGAATCGATCCGCGAATCGGTCGACGATGTGAAGCTGACGCTGCTCCTCACCGTGGCGCTCGTCGTCCTCGTCATCTTCCTGTTCCTCCGCAACGTGTCCGCCACGATCATCCCGAGCCTGGCGCTGCCGCTCTCGATCGTGGGGACGTTCGCCGCGATGCAGATGGCCGGCTTCACGGTCGACAATCTCTCGCTGATGGCGCTGACGCTCTCCGTCGGGTTCGTGGTCGACGACGCCATCGTCATTCTGGAGAACATCGTCCGCCACATGGAAATGGGCGTGCCGCGCATGCAGGCGGCATTCGAAGGCGCGCGCGAGATCGGCTTCACGATTCTCTCGATGACGCTCTCGCTGGCGGCGGTGTTCATCCCGGTGCTGTTCATGAGCGGCATCATGGGACGTCTGTTCCACGAATTCGCGGTCGTCATCATCGTCGCGATTCTGATCTCCGGGTTCGTGTCGCTGAGCCTCACGCCGATGCTGTGCAGCCGCTTCCTCACCCCGCCGGGACACAGCCACAACGCTCTCTACAACGCGTCGGAACGCGTCTTTGACGGGATGCGCAACGCCTACGATTGGTCGCTCCGCGGCGTCATCCGCCATCGATTCGCGACCCTCTTCGTCGCCGTCGGGACGCTGGGAGCGACTGTGTATCTCTACGGCGTCGTGCCCAAGGGCTTCATTCCGAACCAGGACACCGGGCAGCTTACGGGCTATACGGAGGCGCCGCAGGACATCTCATTCGACGGAATGGTGCAGCAACAGCAGAAGGTCGCCGAGGTGCTGCGCGCCGATCCGAACGTCGATGCCTTCTCCTCCAATATCGGTAGCGGCGGCTCGGCGACTTCCGGCAATACGGGACGCCTCTTCATCCGTCTCAAGCCGCGCTCGGAGCGCCAGGCCACCCCGGAGCAGGTGATCGAGGGACTTCGACCCAAGTTGAACGGGATCGCGGGCATCCGCACCTTCCTGCAAAATCCGCCGCTGGTGCGCATCGGCGGACAGGTCAGCCGCAGCCTCTACCAGTACACCTTGCAAGGCCCCGATATCGACGAGCTCTACCGCGCGGCGGGAGGCTTCGAGAAGCGGATGCGCGAGATCCCCGGCCTCTCGGACGTCAATACCGACCTCCAAATTGCGAGCCCCATGCTCAACGTCGATATCGACCGCGATCGCGCGTCGGCGCTCGGCGTCACGGCGGAAGATGTGGAAAGCGCGCTGTTCGACGCGTATGGGTCGCGCCAGGTCTCGAGCATTTTCACATCGGTCGACACGTACTGGGTGATCCTCGAGCTGCTGCCGCGCTGGCAGCTCGATCCCAACAGCCTCAACTTCCTGTACGTGAATTCGGCGAGCGGACGGCAGGTGCCGCTTTCGGCTGTCTCGAAGCTGAACACGGGCGTCGGAGCGCTCACGGTGGCGCATCTCGGCCAGTTGCCCGCCGTTACGATCTCGTTCAATCTCCAGCCTGGCGTCTCGCTCGGGGACGCGGTGGACCGCATCGGACAGGTGGCGCGCGAATCGCTGCCCGCCACGATCCGCACTACGTTTCAAGGCATGGCGGCGGCCTTCCAATCGTCGCTCGAAGGCATGGGCGTCCTGCTGTTCATGGCGATCCTGGTGATCTACATCGTGCTCGGGATTTTGTATGAGAGTTTCCTTCACCCGGTGACGATCCTCTCGGGTCTGCCGTCGGCGGGATTGGGGGCGCTGGCGACGCTGCTCATCTTCCACGACGAGCTGAACATCTACTCGTTCGTCGGGATCATCATGCTGATCGGGATCGTGAAGAAGAACGCGATCATGATGATCGACTTCGCGGTCGAGGCGCAGAAGCTTCACGAGCTTACGCCGTCGGAAGCGATTTACCAGGCGTGTCTGGTCCGCTTCCGCCCGATCATGATGACCACGATGGCGGCGTTGATGGGCACGCTGCCGATTGCGCTCGGCCTCGGCGCGGGAGGCGAAGCGCGTCGTCCCCTGGGGCTTGCGGTCGTGGGCGGTCTCGTCGTGTCGCAACTGCTGACGCTGTACATCACTCCCGTGATCTACGTCTACCTGGAGGGGCTGCGGCGGCGTCCGGCGCTGCGAGCGGAGTCGGCTGCCGTGGGGCAATTACAGGCGAAGTAGCGAGTCCAGGAATGTGGGGCGGCCAATCATGGCCGCAGCCGCCTTTCAGGCGGCTCGTCGATCACCGACACGGATGGCCGCCTGAAAAGGCGGCTGCGGCCTCGATAGGCCACCCCACAACCGGAGCAGTGAGGGTCATAGTAAGCTGTCGGGATGACCCGGAGAACCTGCCTGCAACTGTTCGGGGCCGCCGCGGCCTGCGCGCAGACGCCGAAATCCGATCCGATCGTGCGCGAAGAGATCGCGCTGGAGGACTTCCCCGCGACCGGGTACATCCTCGATCTCGGCGGCGGCTGTCGCGGGACGATCGGGCGGATCAAAGGCGAGCAGGTGGTCGCGATCGACATCTCCGCCAAGGAACTGGACGAGGCTCCGGGCGGCTTCCTCAAGATCCTGATGGACGCGTCGGACCTGAAGTTCCCCAAGAACAGCTTCGAGACGGTGACCGAATTCTTCGCCCTGATGTTCATGAAGCCGGAGATTCACGATAAGGTCTTCTCGGAAGCGTTCCGGGTCCTGAAGCCGGGTGGGAAATGGCTGATCTGGGACGCCTCGATGCCCGCGACGCCGCCGGACGGCAAGCCCGAGTTCACGATCCATCTGAGCACCAAGCTGCCGAAGGAGACGATCCAGTACGGGTACTCGGTGCGGACGGCCGACTTCGCGCTGGATGCCGACTATTACCGCGCGCTGGCGGAAAAGGCGGGCTTTCGGGTCGAGAGTACGAAGCCGATCGGACAGAATCGGCGCGCGTTCTTTATGGAGCTGCGGAAAGCCCAATAACCAACCAGGCGGTCCGGAACCTTCGACCCGGTACAGGTGTCTACTCTACCGTGCACCGGCAGCTCGTGCGGCACTTCTTCGGACGCTTTTTCGACACCGAGTCGCTCTCGCCGCAGGGCGACCCGCAGGCGGGGGTCATACAGACCCTCGGGATTCTCGCGGTCCCGAGCGCGTTCTTCGTGTTGCTGTTCCGCCCGCTGACACTGTGGGGCTGGAACCTGGTCGGGGTGCGCTACCTGTTCGTGCTCTATTCGATGATCGTCATGGGACTGGTCGTGGTCTTCGAATGGGACGCGCTCTTTCTGGACTCGCGCGATTACCAGATCCTCACGCCGGCCCCGATCCGCCGCCTCAGCCTCCTTTCCACCAAAGCGGCGGCGCTCGCGATCTTTCTCGCGATGTTCCTCGCGGACATCAACTTCTTCGGCGTCCTCTTCTGGCCGGGGGTCGACGGGGGCAGCAACACTTTCGCGATCCTGACCGCGCACATGACGGCGGTACTGGTCGCGGGGCTCTTCTCCGCGCTGGGAGTCGCGTCGATCCACGGCGTCATCGCGACCGTTTTCCGCGGACGGCTATACCGCCGTGTATCGGTCGCGGCCCAGACCCTGCTCATGGGCGGTCTCGTGATGATGATGTTCGTCGGCCCGCTGGTCGCGTTCCGCACCGAGGAGTTCGTGAGGACGAATAGCCCGATTCTGCGATGGTTCCCCGGAAGCTGGTTTATCGGTTTCTACGAGCAGCTTCGGCCCGTCACGAAGAGCGCGGTCCTCGCCGGTGCGGGCTCGCGCGCGATTCCCGCGATTCTGATCGCCGCCGCCATTTTCGTGCTCACGTTCCTACGTGGCGCCCCGGTCGCTCCGCCCGCCAGCGTTCGCGCGCGACGCCGCTTCGTCACGCTCGCCAGTCCCGTGCAGAACGCCGTCTTCCATTTCATCGGCGAATCGATCACGCGCAGCGTCAAGCACCGGCTGTTCCTCGCGACCTACGGCGGCCTCGGCGCCGCTCTGGCCGTCATGGCGCTGGCATCGGGACCGGAAGGGATCCTGCGTCTCCCTCTGACGCTCTCGTTCATCCTGATCTCGGCGCTGCGCGCGGCGTTCCAATTCCCGTCGGAGCTGAAGGCGAACTGGGCGTTTCAACTGGCGGAAATCCACCCGGTCGGCGAGTACCTGGCGGCGACGCGCAAGTGGATCGTCGCGTGCGCGATCGCGCCGCTGTTCCTGTTCCTCGCTCCCGTGGAGTTCCTGCGCTTCTCGCCGGGCTTGGCGCTCTTTCACCTGGCGTACGGCGCAACGCTCTCGCTGCTGCTGATGGAAGGAATGTTCCTGGGTTTCCGCAAGGTCCCGTTCACCTGTTCGCATCTCCCCGGCAAGGTGAATCTCACGTTCCTGGCGGTGATCTACATCTACGGGTTCACGACCTACAGCCGCACGATGGCGGCACTGGAACAGTGGCTGGCCGGTTCGCCTGTGTACGCGGCGATGTTCTTCGTGGCGGCCGCCGCGTCTCTCGGCGGCGTCGCGTTCCTGCGGCGGCTGGCGATCGCGCGCGCCCCCTCGCTCTCCTTCGAAGACGACGCGGACCCCGCCGTCCGCACTCTCGGCCTCACTGCGGAGTAAATGCCATGCTCGAAATTCAACACGTCACCAAGCGATACCGCAACATCCCGGTGGTGGACGATGTGAGCTTCAACGTCCGTCCCGGCGAGATCACCGGCTACCTCGGACCGAACGGCTCGGGCAAATCGACCACGGTCAAGATCATCACGACGCTGCTCGAACCGACGCTCGGGAAGGTGCTGCTCGACGGCCGCGACGTCCGCGAGGACCCGGTCGCGTTCAAGCGCCGTCTCGGCTACGTGCCCGAAGAGGCGATCCTATACTCGTATCTCTCGGGGCTCGAGTACCTGCAACTGATGGGCTGCCTGCGCGGTATCCCGCCGAGCGTCACGGACAAACGCGCCAACGACCTCCTCGACCTCTTCTCGCTGCACAGCTACCGCCACGCGCCGATCTCCGCTTACTCGAAAGGCATGAAGCAGCGCGTCCTGATCGCCGCCGCCCTGCTCCATGACCCCGACGTGCTCATCCTCGACGAACCGCTCAGCGGCATCGACGTCACCTCCGCGCAGCTCTTCCGCCACTTGCTCAACGAGCTCGCGCGCAAGGGCAAGACGATCCTCTACATCTCGCACGTGCTGGAGGTCGTCGAGAAGGCTTGCGCCCACGTCGTGATCATCTACAAGGGCCGCATCCGCGCCGCCGATTCCGTCGAGCGGTTGCGCGACCTGATGCACGTGCCGTCGCTCGAGGAGATCTTCAGCCAGCTCGTCGAGCAGCGTGATTTGGAGGCGGTCGCGCGCGATATCGTCACCGCCATAGCATAATGTCCTGGTGAGTCAGGACCGCTACAAGTGGGCCGTCGTGGGGATGCTCTGGGGCATCTCCTTCTTCAATTACGCCGACCGGCAGGCGGTCTTCGCGGTCTTCCCGCTGCTCGAAAAAGAGCTGCACCTGACTCCGTTCCAACTCGGGCTGCTCGGCTCCTCGTTCGCGATCACGTATGGCATCTGTGGCATCTTCGCGGGCGCGATCGTCGACCGCGTGCGCCGAGTCTCCGCCGTGCTGTGGGGCCTCTACACCTGGAGCCTGATCTGCGTGGCGACGGCGCTCTCGCGCGCCTTCCCGCAACTGCTGGCGTTCCGCGCCGCCGAAGGGCTCGGCGAGACCATGTACTACCCGGCGTCGACTTCGCTGATCTCCGCGTATCACGGCCACGAGACGCGGTCGCGCGCGCTCGGCCTGCACCAGACGGCGGTCTACGCCGGCACCATCGCGGGCGGATTCTTCGCCGGGCTGATCGGACAGCGGTACGGCTGGCGCTGGTCGTTTGTGGTGTTCGGGACGGCGGGGATTCTGCTCGGAACGGTCCTGCATCGCAAACTGCGCGAGCCGGCCGTGACCGCTCAGGCCGTCCCGCCGCCTACGCTCGCGGCGTTCGGCTCACTGCTCCGCACCCCGACGGTCCTGTGCCTGCTCGCGGCGTTTATGTGCGCGAACTTCGTCGCCGTCGTGCTGCTGTCTTGGATGCCGAAGTTCCTCTACGACAAGTTCCACATGACGCTCGCCATGGCTGGTCTGACGGCGACGATCTTCGCGCAGCTTGCGAGTCTGGTTGGGGCGCCGCTCGGCGGGTGGATGGCGGACACGTTGCGCCGCCGCAGTCCGCGCGGACGGCTCATCGTGCAGGCGGTCGGCGTCTTCGCGGGAGCGCCGTTCGTGGTCCTCTGCGGGCTGACGGACTCGGTCGCACTGCTGATCACGGCGCTCGCCTGCTGGGGCTTCGCCAAGGGCATTTACGACGCGAACATCTTCGCCGCAGTGTTCGACGTGATTCCCGTCGAATCGCGCGGCAGCGCTGCCGGCCTGATGAACACGATCGGCTGGCTCGGGGGCGGAGCTCTGGCGCCGGTCGTGATCGGCGTCCTGGCGACGAGTTACGGCCTGAGCATCGCGATCGCGATGGCCGCGGCGGTCTACTTGTTGGCGGGCGGGTTTTTGCTCGTAGCGATCTTGTGGTTCGTCAAGCGCGATGCCGCCGCGACGATCGCGTCCCAGGCCGGTCCGGTCGCCGCGCACAAATCGTGATGTCCTGCGCCGGGGATGCGGACGATCTCGACGCGATCCGCTCGCTTTTCATAGTCGGCGAAGAGCTTCTCGGGGACGATCGTGTCTTGGGCTCCCCAGATCAGCACCTGCGGAATCCCGAGGGGCAGGAGTTCGGCCGGCGACACCTTGGCGTACCGGTCGGGATGCTCGGCGGGCGTGCCTCCGAGCGCTTGTAGCTGCCCCGCGACGCAGTCCTTCAGCCCGCCCTCGGCGTACGCGCGCAGGTCGACGATGCCCGCGAGCGAGATCGCCGGCAGTTTGAGGCGCGACCCCGTATAGAGCGCCAACTGCCCGCCCGCGGAGTGTCCCATTACGACGACATGCGCCGCATCGAGGCCGTATTTCGCCGCTGCGCTGCGGATGGCGGCGACGCCGTGCTCCACATCGTCGAACGTCGAGGGCCAGCCGCCGCCGGGGTCGGTGGCGCGGCGGTACTCGACATTCCACGTCGCGAAACCCTCGCGCGTCAGCTCGGTCGCGAGATGCGCCGTGTAGCTCGTATCGGCGTAATCGATCCAGCAGCCGCCGTGCAGGATCGCGATCACGGGGAACGGTCCTTTGCCCTCGGGCAGACGCAGCTCAGCGAACTGTTGCGGCGCGGGGCCGTACGAGACTTTCGCGTCCGACGCCCGCGAGGGCAGCTTCAACACATCGCCCGCTTGTCGTTGCGCCATGGCGGCGGTCGCAATCAGCAGTAGGAGGATCGCGCTCAATGCGCCTCGGGCGGAGCGGGCAGGTCCGAACTGGCCATGTCCTCGATGACGAGCCATTTCCCCTCGCCGTTCTTACGGAAGACGCTGAGGTATTTCCCCTTTTCGGTGAACGGCTGGTGCGTCTTCGGGTCCGTCAGCGTCATCGTATACATCCCGCGGGTGTAGCCGATGTCGCCGCCGCGTGACACTTCGGCCTTGGTGGCGTTGAACGTCAAAGAGAAATTGGGATCGGCCACCATTGGCTTCAGGCCCGCGCGAATGTTGTCGCGCCCGATGATGGCAGGCGCGTTGGGCAGCAATATCGCGGCGTCCTCGCTATAGTGCTGGACCCATTTCTCCAGGTCCTTCGCCGCGATGTCTTTCACTGCGGCCGTTTCCGTATCCTTGAGCGCCTGCGTGTCGGCGTCGCGATTCTCGGTGGGCGCCATCGTCATGCAGCCGCTGAGTGCGAGCACACTTCCGATCAAAATCCCGTATCGTAGCATCCAACTAACTCCTTGTTTAGTCGAATTCTACACGAGGAGGAGGCTGTTCGGAACTGACGGAGCCCGCGGAAATTGCGGCTTTGAAATAATTTTCGCCCTTCACCGGCGCGCCCGCCATCCGGCGCAGCATCGCGATTTGGCCCACATGAGTCAGGGCGTCGGCGACCGGACCTTGGAAAAGCTGCTCCGGCGGAACCGCGAGCGGCGTGGCCGAGGCGAGCCGGCGGTCGAACGTCTCCAGGCCGGCGAAGAAGCGCGCGGTCCCGCTTTCCCAGTCGAGAACCGGCTGCGGGTCCCACCAGTGCGCGCCGTCGGCCAGCGAGACGGCCCAGTCGAACAGGTCGCCGAGGTGCGCCAGGATCTCGCCGGGCGTGCGCGTGGACTCGGAGCAGCGGAAGCTCGCGAACTCCGCGGGTGCGCCGCGCAGCGCCTTGCCGCCGCGATACGCGAGCGTCGCGAGGGTGTGCCGCAGCATTTCGATCTTGGCGTCCATCATTCCCTCCCGAAGTCGATGAAGCCGCGCTGCGGATCGGTGCTCAAGAGCCGGACGTTGACGCGGTCGCCGACGTCGAGCCCGCGCTCCCCGCGCATCACGCGTCCCTCGACCGGTGGGTCGACAATGCGGACGTAGACGCCCTTCGGCGACGCGCCCGTGACCACGGCCGCGAACACTTGGCCGACGCGGCTTGCCAGCGCCACCGCCGCCATCCGCTTCGTCATCGACCGTTCGACCTTGCGGGCGGCGTCTTCCTGTTTCGTGCACTGTCGGGCGATCTGGTCGAGCTCGTCGTCGGTATACGGCGGCGTGCCGCCAAGGCTTTTCAGCAGCCGCTGCGTGACCAGATCGGCGAAGCGGCGGTTGGGGGCTGTCGAATGCGTGTAATCGTGGGCTGCGAGTCCGAAATGTCCCTGCGGGTCGTCGCCGGGACGCAGCACCGCGTACTCGCCCGACCCCATCAATTTGAGGACGGAGAGCGAGACGTCGGGGTAGTGAACCGGGTCCGCCTGCTTGCGGCGCAGGAGGACGGCGTTCAAGGCGCCGGCGTCCGGGGTGTCGGGCAGATGCTCGCCGTAGCGCGCCGCGAGTTCCACGATGCGCGGCCAGCGCTCGGGGTCCTTCACAATGCGGCGGATCGAGGAGACGCCCGCCTCGCGCAGCTTCCGCGCCATCACTTCATTGGCGGCGATCATGAAGTCCTCGATCAGTCGACCGGCGCGGTTCGAGGCGCGCCCGGTGACGCCCGTGACGCGGCCGTCCTCGACGGTCGCCTGGACCTCGCGCCGGTCGAACGTGAGAGCGCCCATGCGGTCGCGCGCCTGCCGCAGCGCATGGGCGGCGTCATTCTGCAGGCGGAGTTGGTCCAGAATCTCGGGGGGCGCGGCGAGTTGGCCGGTGTCCTCGAGAAACGGCCCAACCTTGCTGTACGCGAGCTTCGCGCGATTGCGGACCATCGCCGGATACACCGCCTCGCCGGAGATCGACCCGTCCGCCGCGACGGTGAACTCGATGACCACAGCGGCGCGGTTCTCGCCCGCGGAGAGCGACGTGAGGTCGGTCGAGAGGCGCTCCGGCAGCATCGGGAAGGTGTGGACGCCGGCGTAGACAGTGGTGGTCTCGCTCGCGGCGTAGTCGTCGACGGGCGTGCCCTTGGCGACCGCAGCGCTCACGTCCGCGATCCCCACCAGCACTCTCGTTCCGGCGGCGACCTTCTCGGCGTACTCGACCTGGTCGAGGTCCCGCGAGTCGTCATTGTCGATCGACGACCACAGCAGCGCGGTCAGGTCGCGGCCGTTCGATGGGGCAGGGGAGAGTCCCTGCGCCTGCGCGAGCGCCGCTGCCGGCATGTCGGGATCGAGCCCGTTCTCGACCATCTCTTGCCGGGCGGCCTGTTCGAGGTTCATTTGGTCCTTAGCCTTTGTAGACCTTCCAGAACACATCGCGGAAGCGCGCCATTTCGGCGTCCGTGCCGATCGTCACGCGGAGCATGTTGTCGAGCGGCGGGAAGGGACGCCCGGGCGCGACGCCGAGGGGCGGCATCTTTTGGATGAACTCGCGCGCATTGCGGCCGCAGTCGATCATCATGAAGTTCGCGTGCGGCTCGATGTACTTCAGCTTGCGCTCGGTGAGCCACGCGCACAGCTCGCGGCGCGTCTTCGCGAGCGTGGCGCGGCGTTCGCTGACGATCTTATCCTTATCCGCGAGCGCGGCCACGACTCCCTTGGCGCTGACGTACGGAATGACGTTGATGCGCAGCGGATTCATCTTGTCGATAATCGCCGGTTTGGCCGCGGCGAAGCCCACCCGCAGGCCCGCCATCCCATAGATCTTCGAGAACGTGCGCGCGACGATCACGTCCTTGCCCGCTCGCACGTACGGCATCGCCGTCTTGAGGTCGGGATTTTCGGCGAAGTGGATATACGCCTCGTCCATCATCAGGACGGTGTTGGCCGGGAGATTGGCGACCAGCCAGTCGACGTCGCCCGACTTGACCATCGCCGCCGTCGGATTGTTCGGATTGCAGAGATAGATCAGGCCGCCCTTGGCCTTGTCGGCCTCGGCCGCGAGTTGCTTGACGTCGGCGGTGTAATCCTCGCGGAGCTTCGTGAGGACGACCGCGTGTCCGAGCGCGTGCGCCACCTCGATCGGCAGCTCGTACGCGGGCGTCACGCTGATGAGCGGACGCGTCGGAGACGTGAAGGCGTCGACCGCTGTGTGCAGCACCTCGCTCGACCCGCAGCCGGTGACGATCTGGTTGGGCGCGAGGTCCTCGCTCTTCGCGATGGAGGCCTGGATGCCGGCGAACTCCTGATAGTGATACCGGCCGGAGAAGGCGAGAGCGTCGCGCATGGTAGCGAGGGCGACCGCTGGAGGTCCGGCGGGATTCTCGTTGGCGTTGAGCCAGACCATGTCGGAGGGAAGATCGCTGCCCTGAACGGCGGCGCGCTGTGCGTACGCCAGTTCAGGGAGGACGCGGGCGGCCAGCGCTGAAAGTGCAAAGGTGCGGCGGGTCATGAGGGCATCATACCGCGCAGGCGCGGTATGGTTCAGACCAGAGGACCTTGGACGAGCCGTGCGCCACGAGATTGTCCGGCCAAGCGGTATACTCAAGCACCTTGCGAAATTCAGATCGGTTTCTCTCTACCGCGCGATGGACGCTCGTTGCGCTCGCCGCTCTAACCCCCAGGGTGTCGCTGGCTTCAGCGGCCGGTCTGAATATCGGAGCCAACTTCCCGGGCCTGAACCATAATCAGAATTGCTGCTTCGTTCCGCCGGACATGGCGATGGCTGTGGGTCCGGACTCGGTCGTGCAACTCGTCAACGGAGGGTACGAGGCTTTCAGCAAGTCCGGCTTCTCGCTGACGGGACCGCAAACCGACACGGGCTTTTGGATCGCGGCAGGAATTTCTCCCGACCTGTTCACAAGCGATCCGGACAACCTTCGCTTCTTCCAGGTGCTCAGCGATCCGCGCGCGGTGTTCGACCCGGGCTCAGGGCGGTTCTTCGTTTCCCAACTCCAGGTCGGATCTAACCTTGTACTTCCTGACTTTATCCCCGTATTCGATAACCACCTACTGCTCGCCGTGTCCAAGACCTCGAACCCTCTGGACGGTTGGACTGCGGTGAGTTCCACATCCTTCTCGAATATTCCGGATTACCCGACCCTCGGGGTCGACCGGAACGCCCTGTATCTCGGGACCAACGATTTCGACGGCCTGTTTTTTATCGCCGACCCCGATAGCGCCGCGGGCGCCCGGTCCGCCTCGCTGGTTCCCGCTCCGTCGAATTCGATATTGTCCATCCCCAAGGCCGACCTGTTGGGGGACGCCCCCAGTCTCGCGCGGCTCTCCTTATTCTCAGATTTGCCCTCCGACACTTACGGCGCGGTGCCCCAGCCGGCCATCGACCCCGGTGGCGCACACGGCGCAGTGCTCGCTTCCGTGGCCGGCTCCGACCAGGCGGCGGTCACGACGGTGACCGGCTCGGGTGGCGCTTCGCCGTCGCTCTCCGCGCCAACCGTGCTGGCGGGCTCGGCCGCGAGCGCCTTTGTCACGCCGCTTCAGCCCGGCAGTGTCGAGGTGGTGGACTTCGACAACCGCTTCACCGCGCCGCCGGTCGCGGTAGGCAACCTCCTATATAGCGCCCGCTCCGTCGGCGATCCAGGGTCGACCTTCGATTATGTGCAATGGATGATTGTCGATCTGACTTCCAAACTGGTGCTCCAGCAGGGCGCGATCGGCGACCCGAATTTCTTCGATATCTTTCCGTCCATTGCCGCCAACGCGAACGGCGACTTCGTGATCGGTTTCGACCGCTCCGGCGCGGCCAACGACCCAAGCAATTACATCAGCGCTTATGCGGTGAGCTGCCACTATGACGGGAGCGCCGCCGGTTGCGGTTCTCCGCTGCTGCTGCAGCAAGGACTCGCCTTGACTCAGGACGGCACGGAGTTCGGTCGCCGCCGGTGGGGGGACTACAGCGCTACGGCGATCGATCCGACCGACCAGAACGCGTTTTGGACCGCTCTCGAAGTCCCGTTGGCGGACGGGAGTTGGGGCACGCAGATCACCGAGGTTCAACTGACGCCGGAACCGGCGACGCTCGGCCTGCTCGGACTCGGCTTTGCGTGCCTGATCGGGCTTTCCCGTCGCAGAAGAAAAGCGGCCACCCGAAGGCGGCCGGCCGCGATCCTTCGAGTTTGCGGCGGGCCTAGAGCGGACTGAGAGTTTTCATCTGGCCGGTTGGATCAGACCAGTTGTTCGAGATGGAAGGACCCATTGTCGCGGAGCTTGAGCCAGAAGTTGCCGCGACGCGTTCCGAGGCGGCTCCGCCGAACGGCGGAGGAAACCTTGCGGACCGTGCCGTTGGTGCGGTCGGTCTTGTCGTCGGTGAACCGGACGTCTTCGAGACCGATCACGTCGTAGTCGAAGCGGACCGCGTCGGCAACAAAGTCCTGGGAATTGCGCGTCAGGATCGCCCATCCGCGCGCCTTCCGCTTCAAGGCTTCGTCGGGCAGTCCAGCCTCCGGCACGACCACTTTGAATCCGTCATCTTCGAGGCCCGCTTCCAGAGCGCGAAGGTTCTCATCCAGAAGGATGGTGAAATAGCCCTGTTTGGACAATTCGACTTGATCCCGCGGCTCGGATTCCGTAGATGGTTCGACAGATCTCATGCCTTGCCCCGATTGTAGCGCCCGGCGCCGTCCAAAAACAAAAACCGCACCGAAGTGCGGTTTTTGCCTTCTAACCTACTGAAAAGAAACAGTCGCAAAATCAGAAACCGCACATCGTGTGCGGTTCCGGACCCGCTACCCGCTCATCGATGCGAGGAATTCCTGGTTGCTGCGCGTCTTGCCTAGCTTGTCGAGGAGGAGTTCCATCGTCTCCACCGGCGACAGCGGATTGAGCACTTTGCGGAGTATCCACACGCGGTTGAGCTCGTCCTTCGGGAGGAGCAGCTCTTCCTTACGCGTGCCGCTCTTGTTGATGTCGATCGCCGGGA
>Ga0207661_10000080_pt1 | contig 66686 bp, 110 predicted proteins | sample KBSC713LmetaG_FD_184337 | JGI IMG/M metagenome (GOLD analysis project Ga0207661, IMG submission 184337) | Corn rhizosphere microbial communities from Kellogg Biological Station, Michigan, USA - KBS C7.1-3L metaG (SPAdes) (version 2) | ecosystem: Host-associated > Plants > Roots > Rhizosphere ...
GGGATAACCTTCGGTCGAATGAAATCCGACAGAGAGGAAATTCTCGTGAAGCGAATCGTCAACACCTTCCCTGCTAAGTGTCGCGATTGCGGCGGAATCCTTCCAAAAGGATCGACCGTAAAATGGGCTAAAGGTTTCGGGGTTACTCACCTAACGTGTCGCAACCCTGAAATCGTCAATAAGCCAACCAATCCGCCACCTAGCGCTCAGTCAATTTCTAAGCCTGCCAAACAGTATGATCCGAATTGGGTTATCGATTGGCCAGACTTGAAAGAGACTCTTCGGAACTTCGCTTTTAAGAGTGAATTTCCGAAAGGCATGAATCAGTCACTCAAAAATTACTTTCATGGGAATTTCTCCTTTGGTAAGGAATGGACGGGTGGCGATATCGAAAACCTCAAGCGCTACATTACTGAGGGTTATCGAACTACTGCAATTCAAGGGTTGGCTGGACTTGTTCCGCCAATTCGCGAAAAGCGTAGGCTCAAATACGGGGAAGAGGGAGATGAATTCAACTACGATATTGCAATGTCCGGAGACGAAAATTACATGTCTTTTTGGACGAAAAGAGAGCAGATTCCCGGCGTTAAGCTTTCACTAGAGCTTGACGGTTCAGCGGGATCAACTGACGCTCTAATGAAATATCAACGTTGGATGGCACAATCGATTTACGCGCTGGAAGCTGCGGGTGTCGATTGCGAGGTTGAAATCTTCACTCTTTCGCGCAATTTGTTTAGGCCGCAAGCGGCTATTGCGAGAACAGCGGTTCGAGTGAAAAACAGCGGTGAAATTGCAGACTTCGCGGGAATCTCCGCGATGTTCTCCCCGCTTGCTTTTCGCGGAATCATGTTCGGCTGTTTCTCGCTTCAAGCTCACGAAATGGGCCTAAGTCAAGTCGGCCACGGTTCAGGCGTCACTAACCGCTGGCGCTGCTATTACAATCCGGAAATTCACGCGATTGTTTCGGATTGTGATTGGCACGCAACTACGTTCCCCGAAGAGCAACATACGGAGCAATTCAAGCAAGCAATCCGCGATATGAAATCGCAAGTAGGAGACTGAGGGCTTAGCCCTCAGTAAAGCTCAACTAATCGAGTGAATTTCATTGAGCGCTTCCCTAACTCTGACAGAAGGGAAACGCAAAATGACACGTTCCGAATTCCAGAATCGTTGTGACGAAATCGCGACTGAGGAAGCGAATGAAAATTGGGATTCCGCTTCCGTACTTCGCAGGATCGCAGGCGAGATTGGAACGGTAGCGCTCGACTTCGACGCTGACGTTTCAATGCATGCCGATTTCGGAGAGGTTATCGAGAATGCTTAGGGAACTCGATAGCCGCGAAAACGATCGAATTACGGTTCGGCTTTTGTGGAACGATTCCGCAAAAATCGATCCGACAGTGAGCGAATTTCAAGTGAAGGTGATCGATGCGAAAGAGGGAGAGCGTTTCTCAATTTCACTCGATACCTTCAACGCTGCTAGGGAGGCTTATTTTCATCCCTACGGTGTCCGCGATTCGCTACTGAAAAGCGGGAAAGTAGCAGCAAACTAGAGCGCTCCAATTCCAGGGAAGCGCTCAATGAAATTCATTCGGCAGAAAGGGAATTCCTAACCGGGCTAGGGTAGCTACCGGAGGGTCGCCCCTGCGCGCGTATCGGGGAATTCCATTTCAAATTTCAGAAGTATTTACCTAGGATTTCGCTGGTATTTCGCGCCAGTTTAACGTCAGAATTTCAGGATCGGAATGAACGCCGAATTGAATGCGGCGCGGTGCAAACCAACCATGCATTCGGCCAACTGAAATTCCGGAAGGTGCTGAAGCTCTGAACATGGGCCACTTGCTTTAATTTGAGCCGCAATTGCGTTCCGGTCTGATCCGCCTGGAAGGGGAAGCTTCCTGCGCTCTGCGGCGGGAGCGCGTGAGGCGATCTAGGCGCAATTGCGGCTCGGGTGAGCTATACCCCCTCGCGACGGCCTTCAAACCCCTCAGACGGGCTTAGGTGGCCTTGTGCATGCCATCCCTGCCTGCGCATTTCAACGTACAGGCACATAGGAGCCTTTCTGACGCCCTCCTAGCTCGGCTGCGGGTCAGGAGTCGCACGACTGATCGCGGAGCCTTAGAAGGGCTTACAGGCGCTCGGCGCGGCGCTCGGTTTTTCGGCGCTCGACGCATACCCCACCCAACGCAAAGAGCCGGGTTTCCCCGGCCCCTCGCGTTTCTCCGACAGAAACTTTGAAATTTAGTCGGCTAGCACTCCCAATTGCCTACATTGAACGCGAGCCAGTCCTGAAATGTGCGCATGTGCTGGAACGTGAACCACAGGCATTCCCACGAGTAGCGGATCATGATTGAACCTCGGGGAACTCGGGCAGAATGTAGCTCGCGTCCATTGTGTTCTTGGCCACGATTGTCAGCCCGAATTCCTCATCGAGAATTTCAAGAATCTTCACTAGCTCGGGAGCGTGAAGGTAGCTCGTCCATGCGTGTCGGCGCTCGTCCCATCGAAAGCTCTCGCCTTTCAGAAATTCCACGACTCCCGGCTCTCTGAGTCCGCCGCCGCGAATCATCGCGAGCGGTGCGCCACTTGGAAAGCCGCGAGCGTAGATGATCTTGGTGCTGCGCTTGCCTTTGAAATTCTTTGGTGTGTTGATCTTCGTCATGGTGGCGAGCATCAGTTGAGGCTGAAAAAGAACTTGACGCCGAACTCGCGCCAGCACTCGACGTGATCGGTGCATGCGTTCGTCGGCATAAGGATTCGCATGTATTCGACATACTCGTCCGTGAGCCTGCACTGAGCGGCAATTCCCATTTCCTGCCCCTCCACTTCGACTGTCTCAAGAATCTCGATCATTGTGTTCCCCTTTCTGTCGGTAGCGACAGCCTATCAAATTTCTATTCGGCTGTCAAGGGGGAATTTGAAATCAGCCATTGAAGCGTTTCCCTGAGATAACCAAGGCGAACGATCCGCTCTGGAAGCTGGTTCATCCGATCCTTTTCAACGGCCTCTTTCATCTTGCGGATTTCACGGCGCATCGAGCTAACGAGCAGCCGTGCCTGATGAAATTCTAGCTCGCTCACGATCCCAACCAAAGTATCACGAGGTAAGCGACCACAAGCCAGAACAGGCAGAGCCAGAGAAGAACTGTCCGCAATTCCATTAGCCCTCGTCCTTCCGGCACTCGTTCCAATACTGCCAGAGCCAGAGCGCACAAGCGAGAATTGCAATTACACGAACCGTGGTGTTGCTGAAATGCGGCCCGATTACGTTGTGCTGCCACCAAGTGTAATTCGGGTGAATGACTTCCACGAGGTTGAAAGCGAACAGGAATGCTGCGAGCCATTTTCCCCACTTCATGACTTGGCCTTTGCCTTCTTCGACTTCTTGACCTTTTTCACGGGCTTGTTCCACGAGCGCGGATTCTCAATGAATCCATCGCCAGCAAGCTCGGTGTATTCGCTCTGATCGCGCAAGCGCTGAAGCTCTGAAATCGCGTTGCGGCAAGCGTAGCGAATGATCTTGTCCTTGTTGCGAAGCTTCCACCAGCGCTTTACCTGCCCGCGAAAGTGCTTTTGCAATTTCGTTTTCCGTGCGCCCTTGACCTTCATGACTCGATCCTTCGAAGCGCTGCGATCAACGTCCTGATTTCACTCGCTCGACGCTCGCGGTGTGGCCAGAGCGCTGCGATCCTTTCCCTGAAGCTCGTTCCCATGATGATCCTTTCTGTCGGTGTTCCACCACTCTAGCAAATAGAAATTCGTTTGTCAAGTCTTTCCTTTGTTCCTCAGAACCCATCTGCCATTCGTGAATTTGTAAACGCGCCCACACGAACAGCGCTTGACTAGGGGATGATCCGTGTTGAGAACGTACCTCGTGACAACGAATTTATGCTTGTGATTCTTCATGCCGTGATCCTAGCATAATGAAATTCGGTTGTCAAGTACCAAAATGAAATGACCCTCCCGCCGTAGTGAGAGGGCCATTTCTCTGAGCCGCCAGAAAGGTGTAAAGAACGGCTCAGTCTTTCCAATCCACAATTTCATATCATCAATGTTGGTCTTACGCTACCGGGAACGACCCGGATTTTTCACGTCAGTCCGCGTAGCTGCCATGATCCTAATTTACGCTTCTAAATTCAACTCTAACCTCCTGGTGCGCATGCCGTAGGCGTCACCGTGACCGAGACGTGCGGATTCCATGCCCCGACATAGATCGCCGTGACGTGCGTGTAGTCCGGCGAATCCGCTCGGGTTACATGGTGCCCGTCAACGACAATCTCCATAATTTCACAAGAGTAGTCTGCCGTGAAATTCGTTGCATTGTCGTTGAACGTGAAGCTGTGAACAGTCTCAGTCGGTGCCGACGAAAGAGCGGGCTTGCTCTGCGCGTCATGAATCGCGCTGAAATACAGAGCCACGAAACAGAACGCTGCGAGAATGAGTCCGATCTTCTTCAATTTCATACACCCCCTTTCGGCTTGTTGTAGTGCGATCCGCCCCAAGCATACCCACGCCCTCGGCGGCACAAGTGCAATCCTCCGTGGCCATACTCGCGTGTGCAAATATAACCCTCGGGTGAGCGAGCTAGACAACGCCCACCAAGCAGCATTTCAAGGACGCGACCGAGCATCAGTTGTCCCTCGCAATTTCACTGCGCCTCGCGTCGAGAAGAGCCTCCACGAGCATTTCAGCGTGCATGGTGTCGCCTGCAATCGAGCCGAGAATCAAGCTGATTGGAATTGGCTGCTGGCCCAACGATCCCATCACAACGGCGGATAGAACAATGATGGCCTTCAGTCGCATCGCCACGTCGCCAACCGTGAATTCCTCTTCTCGCTCGGCGGCAAGCTCGTCAACGACCTTCTTGATTTCGTTGACCGCCTCACCCAAGTTCTTGCCATCCATATCAGGCATTTGAAATTCTGACATTTCGATCCCCTTTCTGTCTGATCGGTAATTCACTCTAGCATCCCTAGGAGGGATTGTCAAGCACGAAAGTTCCGCCTAGCTCAACCACTTCCTCAGCCGTGAGCGGGTGGTGATTACAGTCGCCGCAATTGTCCGGCTGCTTGCAGACAGGACAAAGCTCAGTGCCCTCGGGCCACTGAATTTCGGAATTCATCTGAGCCTGCTGGCGCTCGGCTGCGCTCCTGTAATCCATTTCAAGCTGAACATCGTGCTTCTGCTCGTGTTCCTGCTGCGCTCGCCGTGCCCTCTCGATTTCCTCACGCATTGCGCACCCCCAACTGAAGATCGCACTCAAGCTTGAACTGAAATTCGCCTGCGATGAAGCGAAGGTGTTCAAGCTCTTCGATGGCATGCTTCAACTCGTCGCGTGTCGGCTCGTGATCCGGCTCGGAGAAGATTTCAGCGACCTCCCCGAATTCCTCCGCGACCTTTGCGAGCCAGACGGACGGCGGGTAATCCTTGGCTGTCCACTTCTTGCGGTTCATGCTGCCCCCTTTCTGTCGGTGTCGCCACACTCTAGCAGAATGAAATTCGCTTGTCAAGTCTTACCAACCTCGACTGCGAAAGGAATCATCCCGAACGCTGCTCCAACCCTGATTTGTAATTGGCTCGATCTGCCCTTCGTCAAGAAGCTCGCTGCCCGCGAACACTGCGTACTTGCCGTCCTTGTGCGCGAGAACGTGAATATGGTGGAATTTCAGTTTCATCACTTCGCCGTCCTCTAGCTCTTCTAGCTCGCACTCAAGCTCGTCAACGTAACCGCGTGTCCGCTCGACAAGCGCTCTCAGTTGTCCTCTAGTGATCTTCATTTCCGCCTCCCTATTCGCTTTTCAATTTCAATCACTGCGGGGTAAACCTCCGGTGCTGTGGGATCGCCGTGCTGGTGTTGCTCTGTGACGTTGAGATTGTAATTGTGCTGATCCCTGTGGAATGCGTTTGCGATATCCCGCGCTGCTCCGATCATCGCATCCACGAGGAACATCAGAATTCCAATCCCCATGATCCCGTAAAACGTTTCATGCCAACTCGCTCCGAACCCTTGAAAAAGAACTACCAACACGAGCGTCGTCAATAGAAATTGTCTCATTCGCAAACCTCCTAGGGATAGTTCTCTGAAAAAAACAGAGGGGAGGGAATTTCACCCTCCCCTCGACGGAACCCTCACCTAGCGCTTGCGAGCGGCCTTGCGTCCTGCCTTCTTAGCCGCTGCGCGGCCTCCTGAGCGCTTCGTGGCCTTAGCCTTGGTCGTGCTGCCCTTTGGCCGTCCGCGCCCGCGAGAAGCCTTCTGAGTGCCCTTGCTGGCCGACTTCCGCGAGCCTGCCCGCTTGAACTTCCCTTCGCCCGTTCCGCCAGTGCCGTACTCGACGCGATTCTTGGACTCGGTGTGCTGTCCAGTCGCCATCGCGAACGCCCAAGCGTTTCTTGAAATTAGGTAGCGAAGGTAATCCTGCCGCTCGGACTTGTTGCGAGTGCGGCCCTGCCGCGTCCGCTTCGGCACGAGCTTGTCGATCTTCGGAAGCAGCGCCTTGTAAGCCTGCTCACGATTTCCCTTCGCCTTGCGAAGAGCCTTGACGATCACGTCCGGCACGGAACCCTCGCGGGGATTCCAACCGTCCGTCTTGCTGAATTTCACGTTGCCGAGCGTGTTGCGTCCGCCCTTGTTGCCGTTGGACGTGGACGCGCTCGCCTTGCGGGTAGTCGCCTTGCGCGTGGTCGCCTTCTTTGCTGGCCGTCCGCGCTTCGCAACTGCCTTGCTCGCCTTCGTCGCCTTTTTCACGACGCGCTTGCCGCGAGCCTTCGTGCCGCTGCCGTTCGATGCCTGAGCGATCAGCTTCTTAAGCTCAGCGCTCGACTCTGCGGCGCGAATTTCCTTTACCGGGACTCCGGCCTGCTTCGCCTTGTCCCTCAGAGCCTTCATGCCTGCCATTGCTGGCCTCCCTTCGTTGACTTCGGGCTTGCTTGCTCAATCACGCTGGACAATTTATCAGCCCTCGCAGAATTTGTCAAGGGGTAAATTTATGGCCCAACCATAAGGGTTTGCTTGTCGCCTGCTACCTCGACTGTCATCTCAGCGATGCCGTCCTCAGTATCAATTGACGTGACCCACACATCGCCAAACTGCAATTCGCCTCGATCTATCGGGCCTGCCCAAACCGCTGCAACCTTCGACCGCAAGTAACCCATGTGCATGCCCGCGTAAGGGTTATCGAAGTGCTTCGCGACGATCACCTTAATTGCATTCTCGTCGTGGAGGTTTTCTGGCTCACGCTCCAATTTCACTTTGAACGGAACGTGATGCCTCATCATCCTTCGGGTTGGCTTCGTCACCCGATACTGAATGCCGACAACCGATAGCTCAAGCTTCTTGAATTTCACTTTGCCTTTTTTCTTGGGCTTCTTAGCTGCCATCGCTGCTCGGCCTTCCTGGTCGCAAGTCCGCGATGATCGCAAGAATTTCACGCGCCTGATCTGGACTCCAAAGCCTGACCTGATTCTGGCCGCGCTTCACTCGTGCCGCTTTTGGAATTCGACCTTGCCGCTCAAGCTGCCTGATCCTAGACGGATCACGCTTCACGAATCGAGCTAGCTCAGCGATGGTGTAATAGTCCCTGAACTTCTTCGGCTTTAGAAATTCTAAGTCCCTCATTCGTTGCTCCCGTAAATGCGAAGGAACGGAGCTTTTTCATCCTCGACAAACGCTGCTGCGATTTCTTTTTCAGTTAGCAGCCCTTCGTCAATGCACTCCTGAATACCTTCGGGGTCTGGCACACGCTTTGTGACCCGTTTCCAGACTTGAACAAACTTGGGCTTGCTAGGGAATTTCTTTTTGAGGATCGACCGCAAGCTCTTCGTGCCCTTCGGCATGCTTCTTTCAATTTCATTATCGTTCAAGAGCCAACGCCGATTGTGTCCTGCTCTGACTAGCACTGCATACTGATCCCCTTCCAGTTGAATTTTCTCAATGCCGTTCTCAACCGCGTAACGTGTTGCTGCCCGCTTAAGCTCGGTTGCGTCCTGCCGCATTTCATCGATCCCTTGCTCTTTCTCAATCGTTGAAATGTCCTCAGCTAGCTCCTGCATCAGCGCCAGCGCTGATTTTAGCTGCTTCTGCGATTTCAAAACGTACTCGCCGTTATCCCGCCTTGTCAGCGCCATGCCTTCCTCCTAGATCGCTTGATTGAAATTCCATTCTTCTTGTAAGTCCGCCTGCGCTCGCTCCATTGTCGGCGTAGAACTCGGATGCGCCAGTCAACGAAATCGTAAATTACTGCGTTCCGCTTTTCAGGGTGCTTTCTGATTGCTCGTCCGATCTGCTGAATGATGCGCCCCTCATGCTTGCCAGGATGAACGAGAAGAACCCGATTAAGTCGCTGAACGTCGAGCGCTTCATCGGCAAGCTGTGTTGAAAAGACAATTCGTAGGGTGCCGTCCCGTAGCTCGGAAATGATTCGGCGTCTATCTTGACGTGTCCGTTTGCCGGTGAGAATCTCTCCTGAGCTTCCGTCAACCAATTCTGCAATTCTTTGAAGGTGTTCGATCCTTCGGGAGAGAACGAGAACTGAATTTCCACCGTTAACCTCGGCATTGATTACCTCCGCAATCTGTCGGTTTCGCTTTTCATCTGACACAAGCGCATTCAAAAGCCGTGACCAATCGAAGCGGCCTCGATACGGGAAATAGAATTTCGTCTTGACCCTGACAACCTTCAAGTCAACCGGGCTTGAAAAAGCCTGACGGTGGATGATCGGGCCAATGATGAATTTCATTGTCGGATGCATGCCGTCTGCACGAGACTCCGACGCTGTAAATCCGAATCGGTATCGAGCAGGGCATGTATTCAGTACCGCCTCAAAGCTTGCCGCGCTCGCATGGTGAGCTTCATCGAGAATTACACAACCGAACTGCGCCCACCAACTCTTAGGCTTTTCAGAAATGAATTTCCTAAGCGTCTGCACTGACGCAATCGTTATGTCTCCGACGCGCTCTTTCGTTCCTTGAATGATCCCCACGCGAGCGTCCGGCACTGCGGCCCTCGTGTAATCGACCCACTGATCTAGAATGTCTTTCGTGTGCGTAATTACAAGCACCTTCGTTTCTACGTCCGCCGCAAATTTAAGCGCGATCTGAGTCTTGCCCGTGCCCGGTGGACGGATGATTAGCCCCTGCTCGTTTTCAAACATCGCCTCGACCGCTGCGCTCTGCCCCCGGAAGCGCTGATCCTTCTCTACATCATCCAATTTCAAAACGAACTGTAAGCGATCCCTATGCGGAAACGCTCGGCGGTCGTAATACTCCACTGAGGACGGTAGAAGGCTCCACGCGCCACGAGGGAGCTTCGTATAGCCCCTTGTGAGGACGCGCCTGAAGCACTCGACAAGCTCGCCCTTGTCATTCACGAACGTCAGTTGCTTTTCAAGCTTCTGCCACTGACGCGCAGTTAGCTCGTCGTTGTCGAGCTTAATGAAATTACTGACGATCAATGAAGTGTCGCCCGTTGAAACCGAGCTTCTTGTTGAATTCATCCTGACCGTCTGCCTCGTCAATTCGAAGCGTGTAGATCGGAATGCGCTCGGACTCATCCTTGGTCATTGAAATTCCATGAACTTGAATCGGCACTTGTTCCTTGCGGCCTGACTTGAGCAAAGCATCGAGATTCTTCTTCCCGATGCGGAGCGTAATTTCAACTAGTTCCATTGCTTCCCCTTTCGTCGCGTGTATTTGAGATTATATCCTCCTAGGGATATTTGTCAAACCTCACCCTCGGACTCGACAGGCTGGCCACGGTTTCTCTCCTGAACCATCCACTCCATGATCGCGAGCGCGTCGTAGCGGTCGTCCGGCTGCACTGCTTTAGCTTTCGATCCCTCGGGCCTTGGCATCATTGCGCCGCCTCGTGAAATCAAGTCTGGCCACTCTGGAATTTCATTCGGGTAAGTGTGCTGCCATCCGTAGCCTTGGCACGAGAGCGCCCATTCCTTTGAGCGCATTTTTCCCTCGACGCCCTTGCCGTATTTGGAATGGTGAATTGTAATTCCCAAATCCTCGGCCACGATCTGCTTCCACTGCCACGCGCCGATCTGGAAAATGTTTTTGAAGCCACTCTTGAGAAGGCCGCTCAGGAATGCTCCTGAAATTTCCGCCTGCTGCTTGAGCGACTGGCTCCCACCACGAACAATGTTCCTGCCCGGTGGCCACGGCTCTTCTTGCGCGATGAAAACGTGCTCAGGCTCAACTGTAATTCCAAGCGCCGCTTGAAGTTCCCAGATGAAATTCTGCCCCTGACCGACTTCTGTAATTCGATCGAAATAGTGGTCATCCTTGTTCCACCTAACCATTAGAAATTCCGGGCCTTTCCAAGCCCGGAGCGTTTTGTGGTACGCAATGCTGGCTGCTGCCACGCTTGATAAGGAAATGTCAAACCCGACGATTTGAACCGATGCTAGGTCTGAAATTTTCTTGCGCTTTTTTCTGACACCCGGCTTGCGTCTCAATTTTGGGATCGGTTTACTCATCGTCGTCGTGCCTCCCACAGTCCGGCACCTGAAATTCGTGATCCCTGATCCTGACGTGTGGAGTGTGGGCGCGTAGCTCGATCAACAGCGTCTTGGCTTTGTCCTGCGCATTTGTTCTGTCGATCCGCGTACCGAACTCGTTGTATATGTCTTGAATTTCAACGGCCCACACGTTGATGATTTCCTTGGTCGGTACTTCGTCGGCCCGCATCGTGCTTCCGCCGTCGCCCTTACGCACTACCGATTGCTTCTTTTCAAACTCCACGAGCGCGTCGGCGTCCTCTTCGATCCGCGTCTGCCTGACCTTGCCCTTGGCAATTACAGCGCCCTTCTTTTTCTTCTTGACTGGAATCTTCTTAGACACGCTCGATTTCCTTCGGCGTCACAAGAATTTCTTTTCCAGCCTTGGTCATGATGATGTAAGACTGAGGATCGTCAAGCACAGTTGTAATTGTCCCAATGGCATCAGCGCGGAAACGATCCTTCTTGCCACCTTCGAACCAGCGCACTTTGTCACCGAGCTTGAAATGGTCGGCCATTAGCTCACCTTCCTTCCGCACAGAGGAACGCCGCATCGGTTAGGGAATTTCCACTTAGCCACTTGAATGTCCAAGTTCGCCGCTGCGATCAACAAGCGAACGGCGATGTAAATGAAATTGCGCTCCTGAATCATTTCCTCAATGTTGACAGTCACCCTGCCGTCCGGTGTCTGCACAGTGGCGGACGGACGCCCTGCCATCGCCTTCATCTGAGTCACAAGACGATCTACAGCCTCCCTCGTGCCCTCGTCCTGCTTCTTCAGAAATTTCATTGCCCAAGCGTAGCGAGCGTCCGTCTCTTCGTCGTATTCGGCCAGCACCTTTTTCAAGTAGCGCTCGTGTTGAGCGCTGCTGAGCTTCTTCTTGGCCTTCTTCTTGACTGGAATCTTCTTAGCCATCTGTCAGTGGCTTCGCTTTCATTTCGTAAATTTCAAGCATCGCATGGTCAACACAAGCTTCAATCGGCACTGCGTTGACAACGAAAAGCTCGTTCACTACGGATTCCAAGATCATGCGATACTCGTCAACGTCCACAACTGTAAATTGCGCCCCTTTCAAGTCTGAAAGTTTCATCCGAAGATACCCCCTCCCTGCGGCTTTCCGTCCTCCCAAATCGCGTATCGAATTTCACGGTAGTCGTCCATATCGTCACCGTACTGACTACGCCTCACCAATCGGTCGTAAATCACAAATACAACTTCCATCGTCCGATTGAGAATCGAATCTGAAATTGTGTACCGCTGGACGGTATGAATACGCACAGGGCCGGTGCCAATGACAATACGCTCTAGGTGATCCTTGATCTTGGCTTGCGTGAGCTTGCTTCGCCGCCTTGGAGAACGAATTACATTTACGCTTTTCATGGTATGCGGCTTTCAATCCTGCGAACCCACCAGCAGCCCGTACATTTCGCGATGGTGTACGCGGTGTCAGACTGACCGCCTGTAGCAAGCGCCTTCTGCGGCCACAAAGCATGATCGCACTCACTCTGATACTGCTCGATCAATTTCAGCCACGGAGCATTGCCATTGTTCTCGTTTAGAAATTCCTCAATGTCTGAGGTTTCTCGCACAGTCCGCTTCAGCGTTTTCACGAGCGACTTGCTGCCCTTCGGACGGCCTGCTCGTCTGCGCTTCGTTGGCTGCGCCTTCTGAAATGTGGTCTTGACTGATCGCTGACCCCTAGGCATCTGCGTCCACCACGTTCCTCCGGATTTCAATGTGCAGGAATCCGTCAACATCATTCGCCTGCCTCAAAAGCGGACGAATTACCTCAAGCAAGTCCTGAACATCTTCAAGCTCGCTCGGATCGTGGTCAACCATCTTGAGAATTTCCAGAGTAGCCATTAACCCCTCCCTCCTGAGAATGCATCGACAAGCACGAGGTAGGTAAGCGTCGTGATAACCACCACGGCGCACCAAATCAGGAAGAGTGAAATTACAACGTAAAGCGTCGATCTGAAAATCGACCCAAACGTTCGGTAGGAGTATGCCTCGATATCGGCCTCGTAGTCGTAGGGTGCCATTACGCGGCCTCGATAGTGACTACGATTTCACTCGGGTTGCCGAGCTTCTTGATCGCATCCTTGCTGACGTACACGTTTGAAATTGCTGCATCGTCCGCGTCTGCATCGAATCGGACAACGTGCTTCTTCTCCTGCGGCTCACTCAGCGTTACCTTCACGCTCTTGCTCTTGCTGGCCATGTGGCCTCCCTTCAGTCGGATTGAAATTAACAGGCGATGCGGGACTCTATCTCAGCAACCCCCGCTGTTCCTAATTCCAGAAAAGCTACCCCGACTAAGCCGGGACTCTTCATCGCCTGCCCAACCATTGTATCATCCCTAGGATGGTTGTCAAGGATCAATCCTTGGGAGCTTGCTCAGAGGATCGGCGGAACATTTCACGCGAGGCTGCGTTACGCAAGTCCTCAAAGCTCTGAGCGAGCGCCTGAAAAACTTCAACCTTCGCCTCTAGCTGAAGAATTTCATCTTCACGCTCGCGGTAGCGCTTGTTGGTTAGGAGCGCGTTGTCAAGCTCGTACTTGCGCTTGTAATCGTCCTGATGCTTGAAACGAAATTTCGCTCCCTCTACCCTCTGACTCGCTCGTAGGGTAGCCAACCGAAAAGCGTACCGTGCAGTGACGTAAATTGCGTATGAATGACGCACAGCGAAACGTGAGTGAACTGCCCCCAATTCACTTGAACTGAGCCGAGTGTAGTCGAGCGGTACAGCATCCTCAGTGCTGCTTATTTCGTCGGGCGCGATCAGACCTTCTTCTTTTAGAAATTGCAATGCGGTGTTTTTTGGTGTCGCGATTGTTAGCCGCTCTCCGCTTTTCAATTTCTTTGACTTCTTCTTTACAGAACCCTCGGAACGGGCAGCCTTGGAACTTGAGGCTTTTCGTGCTGATGCACTCTGGCGGCGGGATGGAATTTTCTTGCTCATGCTTTCTCAGTACCTCCAATCGCGTTCGAACATCGGGCAAGTTAGTTGAGACTGGAATTTCAGTCTCCGCGAGCGCGATTGGAAAGTCCTCTGTCGGCCCGCCCTTGTTTTCAATTACAAGCAAGGTGCGCTTGATCTTCCGCGTCTTGCGATCCTTGCTCGCGTTGTAAAGCATTCCGTAGTCCGCGCACTGAATCCGGTACTTGTGTGGTAGCTCGCCGCGAACGATCCTGTTGAAGTCGTTCACGTTGATCCCTTTGAAATCCACGATCAGCGGCTCACGGTCAACCTCGATCAGAACATCGACCGTGCCGCCGTGGTCGCCGCGCTTGGAGACAATCGGATGCTCGACGGCCACGAGTTTGAAATCGTCGTCGTCCATTGCTTGATCCATCTTGTAAAGCGCAAACTGCCACTTGACGTGAAGGAAGTTACCATTCAAGAAATAGAAATTCGGCTGCGGCCTAGACGAGAACAGCTTCTTTATCTCAAGCTCTTTGAAATTCTTGCTAAGATAAACCAGCCTAAGACAGTCGGCCAGCGCTGACGGTGAGAACAGCTTTGCGTCCTCGCGTCTGCGCTCTTCGCGCTCGACCATCTTTTCCAGAAGATCGTTAATGAATTTAACATCTTCCGGCGTCTCGATGTTGACAGGCTTCCTCATGAAATCCTCGATAAGAGGAACGAGGATGCCGCTACGTTTGCGACTGTGCCTTATCGACTTCTCTACGGGTAGCCTCGTCAACTTCTCCCCTCACTCTGAAAACTTCAGTGCAATTCGGGCATTCGACTTGCAGTGTATCACGATCCTCAGACAGCACATACGGATTCACTTGCATCTTGCAACCGGGGCAATCAGTCGTCTGATTCCAGCGCACTCTCTAGCCTCTTTTCAAGCTCCGCAATTTTCAACTCCCGCTGTTGGTGATCGATCAGTCGTGTCACCACTAGCTGAAGATCGCGAATGTCAATCTGCATGCCGGGTAGATAGCCCGGTGCCTCCTGCATCGCTTCGCGTTCAAGCTTTTTGAAATCCGCGTAGTCGATTGTGTACGAGCCTTTGTCGGTCGTGCGAGCTTCGATAAGGAAGTCATGCAATTTCGCATCACGCTTCCAGCGCCAGAGCCGTCCGCTGTTGACTTGCTTCGAACCGCCCTCCATTTTTCCAATGCGCTCTTCTTGTAATTGTGACTTCGTTTTCTTAGCTCGCTCCCACGGAGCCTCCATTTTCAATCCTCTTCCCTGTCGCGGTCAAGAGCCTTCTGCACCGACGCGAGCATTCCGACCTTGTGCGTCCAAATGTGCTCACTCGATCTGTAGTGCGTAGTTGTAAATCCGTACTCCGCTACTTCGCCCGTTTCAATGTCACGCGAAGAATCCACCAGCGCAATTACCATTACCTCAATTACTTCTGCGTCGTCGTCATGCTGATAAGACTCTTCAAGAGTCTCCATAAATTCCGCTGTAGTCTTTCCGATCAGAGTGGAATCCATTACCACCACCACGCAACAAGGTGGCCCATGAGGTAAATGAAAAGCGTCGTGAGAATTACACCTGCGACTGTCCTGCCTCCCGTCCTACCCATCGCCATTTCAAGCTGCTTGATATAGGTCGAGAGAGTGAAGCGTTGATCCTGCCGCCGAGCCAGCGCATAGCCTTCACGCGCCAGAAAGTATCCGACAGTTGCAATTACAAAAGTTAGCCAATCCGCTGCGTCAGGAGTCATGTTGTTCTGCCTTCCTTTTACGCTTGCTGAAATTGAAGAGATTGAGAATCCGATCCCCGCAACAGTCACCAACGTCAGCACTGTGAGTGTAATTCGAATGCGCGAATCGGTTTGTGCCTTTGCCTTTGGGAATGTAGGTGAGCTTGGCCACGAAGGTTTCACATGGCCGCTTGCAAATGTCGCAACGTTTAGTCGTCTCCCTCGCCATCATCCTCCCCAAGCTCTTGTGTAATTGTGTTGTCCTTGATTGCGCTGACTAGCTCTGCTCGCATTAGGTGTTCATCGCCGCCGTCGTCAGGGCCATTGAGCCACTTCTGAAATTGCTTGTAGGTTCCCTTCCACTCATGATCCTCAACGTCAACGTAGCTGTAGCCCCGAGCCGTCTGCTCGATCAACCCGTCCTCTAGCCCAAGCTGAATAATTTCAGAAGCTAGATCGATCGAATTCGTCTCCGCACTGAAAATGAAAGAGCCTTCACGGTAAGGCCGCGTGGACTTATCCTTTTCAGCGCGAACTTGAATCCACCTACCCGTTTGAATTTCGGATTCCACAAGCTTAGCACCACGAGCGACCTTACGCTTAGCTCGAACTTTAGTGCCCTTGCGCATTTCAATTCGGCCTGTTGCATAGTAGCGAAGCGCTTTTCCACCGCTCGTAGTTTTCGGATTGCCGAATTTAATTCCGATATCTGTGCGCTCTTGGTTTGTCCAGAGAAAGAGAGTCTTTCTATTAACCGTTGTAATTCGTCGTAGGGCACGGCTCATCATCCTCGCTTGTCCGGCAACCCTTGGCTCTTCCCTTGGGTCTTTTGAAGTTTCCTCTAGCGGCACGAGACTCGTCACCGAGTCCATTCCAATTACTTCTATCGAGTGTTCCTCTGCCGCTTTCGCTAGCAGCATCATGACGGCCACTGCATCATCCCCGTTTTCAGGATGAAGCGTCATGAGAATTTCAGGATCACCGCCAAGCTTTGCGAACCACTTCGGATCAAAGGAATGTTCAGGATCAACGAGGGCACATAAATTCCCCCGAGCCTGAGACTCCGCAAGAGTGCGATAGAGAATGTATGACTTGCCCGCCGATTCGTCACCGTAAAGCTCGTAGTGACGCCCAAGTGCCCAACCCCCTCCTGTTACTCGATCTAGGACAAGTGACCCCGTTGGTATCCGTACAATTTCAAAGTACGGATCAGAGCCGAGCTTCACCCCTGCGTTCAGCGTTGAGTTAATTTCATGAACGAGGGATGCGGCTGCACTCAGTTTGGCCTTCTTCTTTTTCACCAATTAACCCTCCGAGCTAGGTGCGCTCTTTTGTTTGCCGCTCGATTGCGTCTCTTCTTTTTCCACGTTGGCTCTTTTGTAATTCCTGCTCGCGCCTTGGAATATCTCATCCTGCGTCGGGACGGAGCTACCGGGGCATCCTCGGGTTTCTGCCTCGGTGCGATCAGCCCACTCTGACGCTTTTCAAAGACAAGGCTCAGGAGACGATCTAAGCCCGTCTCACGGCCTCCGTCACTCATCCTGGCCTCCTGTGGCTTCGTCGTCCTCCGTGCCCTCAGAAGCGCTCTCAGCGCCTTCGTCCGGCTGTAGCTCTTCAGGCATCTGCGGGTAGTAAATGTCGCCGTTCTCGTAGCCTGGTTCTGAAATTCCGTACTTGGTCGGATTCATCAGGACTTCTTCCTCGCCTGTGATCGTCGGGCCTGAATATCCGAACCTCAGTCTCGTATCCGCTTCGCTGAAAATTGCGCTCAGGAGAATCTTGCCGCCGAGTTCACTCGACGGAGCTACAGCCTCGTCGTCATGCGGGTGAAAAATTTTCACGTCGCCACTGAGAGTGATGATCCAGTGATCCTCGTTTGTCTCGACTCCCGTTACCTCGCGCCCGTAGTAATGTGAAATATCAGGTGGCATTCTTGTCTCCCTTCTTTGCTCGCTTGCCCTCATGAGGATCGTCCTCAGCCTCGACCAACTCAATTGAAATATCGTCGCCGCCCAAGTCCATGATCGCCTTACTGATCTTTTCGTAGTGCGTATTTGAAACGCCTGTCGGATCGTCCTGGTCAGTTGGCTCGACTGTAAATTGCACTCTTACTCTCTGCACCATCCACCCCTTCAGTCTGGAATTTTCAGCTTGCCGAGATTCTCATGCTGCCATCTTGCTATCGAACTAATATGTTCCTCAAGAGAATTTATAAATTTCTCATCGCACCCAACCATTTGCGCATAAGTGAAATACGCATCGAGCGCCCCCATCGTGATCTTGTCTTGCCCACGAAGAATGAAAATTGGCTCATCCTCTGGAATCCCGAGCCGTTCCTTAATCAGCGGATACTGCGCTACGTCATGTACCCCCATCAGCCTCCCCTCTTTCTCATTTTGAAAATTTCGGTACAAATGATCTTGAACTTCTCTGGCTTTGGCAAGTGCCATCCCTGCGGATCGCCGTTGAATGATCCTGTAATTCCCCAAAAGCGGAAACCCTGCGGCCCGTCAGTCAAGAAAGGATCGCGGATCGAGCCATCAGCGCATATGACCGCGCCCTGGCACTGCCGTTGCAGGTATTTCAAGAGCTTCACGTCCCACTTCTTGTCCTCGTTCACCATTAAGTGAAATGGCAAACCGTTCTCGTCCACCACTGTCAGCAACCACGTCTTGACTTGCGCCCACGGAGACGCCTTCAATTCCAATTTCGCATCCGGTGGAATCCAGAAGAGTTTGCTGCACGACTGGCGACTCTCTAGCCGTTCGACGTTCTTGGTCAGCCCAATATGATTCCAACCGGAGTCTGAAATTCGTGGGTTGGCATGCTTCGGCTTACAGCCCTTGAAAACGGCGGGTCGCTTCAGCGTCATGCCAAGTAGCTCAAACTCATCTTCGTCCGTGTGCTTGCTCCCCAACCCTAGGATTTCGAATGCTCCGATCCTGGCGAGAGATTCCACACGTCCAACATGACCGGCAGCAGTACCTTTCGTCCTCGCTTTGAAATCTTCAAAGTCAGAGTAAGGCTGTCGGTCGATGATCGCCTTAGCTGCGGCAGGGCCAATGCCATGAATTCGCTGAAGGCCCACCCTAATTCCTCCGCTGCTCTTATCGTAAGAGAATCCAAACCCGCTTCGATTAACGCATGGAGGAAGGAATTGAAATCCATTGGCCCTTGCTGAAGCGATGTATTTCTTTTTCTCAGGGTACACGTCCAGTAGGGCCGAAAAGAACTCGGCGGGATAATGCGTCCTGAGATATTGCATTTGGACAGCGAGAACGCCGTAAGACGTTGCGTGCCCTTTGTTGAATCCGTAGCCTTCGAATCGCTCGACAAGCTCCCACAACCCCTCTCTCTCGTAGTCCGTCATTTTCAACTTGTCTGCGTAGCGCATGAACATGGGCCTGATCTTTTGAAATGCTTCCTTCGCTCCGCGCCCCATGCCCTTCGCTAGTTTGATCGCTCCAAGAAACTCTTCCACCTCACGGTGATCCATCCCCATCGCATAACCAATTTCAAGAACCTGCTCCTGAAATACACCGACACCGTATGTCGGGCCAAGGACTTGCTCAGCAATCGGGTGTGGGTAATCTGGAATTTCTTCGCCACGTTTCCTCGCATAGTAGAGTTTGTCGTAGCCCGTTCGGGTCAGTGCTGGCCTTGCTACTGCGACGGCTGTAATTACATCATGCACCGACGCTGCTTCTGCCGCCATTGCCGCCTTGCGGTTTTCCTTGCCCTGCAACGTGTGAACGCCTTCGGTGTGGCCCGCTCGTATCTCTTCGAACGTCTTGGGATCGTCAAGAGGAATTTCAGTCAGCTTGAGCGTGTCCTTGCCGACCATCCTCAGCGTCCGCTTCACGACTGAGAGAGATTTCAGTCGAAGGAAATCACCCTTGACCCAACCAAGGTCGCCAAGCATTTCCATATCGTACTGAGTCACCAGCGCTCCACTCGACGCGATGAGGTACATGGGAACCCATTCTGAAATTGGACGATCCCCCGTGCCGATCAACCAACCGCATGCATGCTGGCCGATTGATTTCAGCGAGTCGAAGATTCCAGACGTAAGCGCGTATAACTCGGGGTACTCTTCCTTGAGCGCCACGAATGCGTCCGCCTCTTCATCGACAACACCGCTGTCAATCATCTGAGGAAGCAGCTTTGAAATCTCATCTTGCCGTTCCTTATCGATCCCCAACGCGCTCGCGGCCATGCGGAAGCTAGAGCGGTTTGCCAGTGTGCCGTAATTACAAATTTGCGCTACTTGCCCTTCGCCCTCTAGCTCGGCCATCCTCGCTTTGACAAACTCCATGAAATCCTGGTAGCGGTCTGCCTCGATATCGATATCAATGTCCGGCAATTTCTTTCTGCTCGGATTGTAGAACCGTTCGAACGCTAGACCGTAGGCGATGGAATCGTTGTCATGAATTTTCAGGCAGTAGCAGAGTAGGGAGTTGGCAGCGGAGCCTCGCGTGTTGGTGAGAATTCCTTGCCGCCGTGCTTCAATGATGAAATCCGATATGAGAAGTAGGTAGTGGGCAAAGCTCCCCATATTTTCAAGCTCATACTCGAAACGCTCTCGGGCGGATTTTCCGTGCTTAGCGACGAGCGCCGCAAGTCTCGCTTTGCAACGACGCCGAATTGCATCCACGGGGTCTTTGTACCCGGAGAAGGGAATCGAATAGCTGAAATTGTCAAATGGTGGGAGTCGAATGTCCGCCTCTTCGACAATTTCACTGATACTTTCAAGGGCTTGACGTGGAACTCCATCGGCCACTACCTCCATATCTCGCATGTAATTTCCGAAGTAGAAGTAATCCGGAAGGTACTCTGCGATCCGCGATTCCTCTGACTTGCCGTAATGAGCATCGTCCCTGTTGCGCCACGAGGACGCCTTCATCGCTACATGCGCCTTCCTCTGCTTAGGCGTTTGAAAATGCGAGTCATTAGTGACGATGAGCGGTACACCCGTCTGCTCTGAAAGAGCGATGAGCTTGGCACGGACGGCTCGCTCTTTTTCCACCGTCTCTTCGTAGGCTGTATATCCCTTCCCCATGAACTTCGCAATTTCATGATTCTGTACCTCGATGTAGAAATTCGGGAACACGGATTTCATTGCCTCGACGTAGAGCCAACCTAGGTTCGATCCATTCGCCTCCGCGAGATTGCGGCATAGCTCGCTGCCAAGACACCCGCTGAGAATGACGTTGTGCGAGAGCGGGTGAGGCGCAATCTCAACCATTTCTGAAATTGAGATTCGCGGCTTGCGGTAGAAATTCTCTCTCTGATGAGAAAAAGTTGACCATGCGACAAGATTCGCATAGCCCTCCGCTGAAAGTGCCAGCACAGTAAGGTGAAAAGATTGGTCAGCAAATTCCTTCGTCCTTTCTGCGTGATCCGGAGTGATATAAAATTCAATCCCAAGGATCGGCTTAATGCCTTGCTCGCGAGCGGCCTTGTAAAAGGCAGGAGCGCTGCCCATCCAACCATGCTCGGTCAGACTAGCAGCGCTCCACCCTAGACTCTTCGCCCGCTCGACTACATTTTCAGGAGTACCGAAACCATCCTGAAATGAAAACGTAGAGTGGCAGTGAAGGTCAACGAAATTCGTCACTACAGATTGTTCTGAAGCTTCTTGACTGACGGTGCCGATTCCTTTGCACCCTTGAGAACGCGAGCCGCTACACGCACCGATGCGGGCTTGGCTGAAATCTTCACGTCCTCACCCGTCTTGGGGTTGCGGCCCATGCGAGCCTTCTGCTTCTTCCGCAATTTCGGCTCGATCTGAACGAGGTTGCCGATCTTCACGCGCTCGCAATTTGCAATGTGATCGCCAACAACCTCACCCAACGTTTCAAAGAAGTGCCGAACGTCAGACTTGGTATAGCCAGACGCCTCTGCAATTTCAGCAACAAGCTCAGTCTGCTTCACGAGTGGTAGTGCCATGCTTACCTCCTAGCATTCGGGATTGAAAATTTCTGAGGGGGAGCCACCATGACCGGAACCGTCGGGCTAAACTCCCCCTCAGACTTTGAAATTACTTCTTGCCCTTGCCGCCCTTCTTGCCGCCCTTCGATCCGGAACCCTTCGGGCGACCGCGCTGCTTCTTGACGGCGACCTTTGTAATTACCCAATCGCCTTCATCGTCAGTAAGAGCCGAGAGCGTGACGTTGACACCCTTCTTAATTTCATCCAAGTCAGGATCAACGCCGTCACCGAGCCACATCTTTTCCTTCTTACCGTCATTGAAATCGTCTGCCTTGACGGTGATCGTCTCTTCCTTCTCGTTGGTGGAGACAACTTCAAAGACAGCGTTTTTCAATTCCTGCTGCTCTTCCTCGTCGTCGTCCTCTTCCTCATCCTCATCGTCGTCCTCGTCGTCGTCCGACTCTTCATCCTCATCATCGTCGTCGGACTCGTCCTCGTCGTCGTCCTCTTCATCGTCGTCCTCGTCGTCCGACTCTTCATCATCGTCGGAATCGTCGTCGTCCTCGTCGTCCTCTTCCTCTTCCTCATCATCGTCCTCGTCGTCGTCCTCATCGTCGTCTGAAATTGCCTTGCCCTTGCGAGCCTGCGGCTCGTCGTCCTCATCATCGTCGTCGTCGTAGTCCTCATCATCCAGAGCGTCCATTGCCTTCAGCCGCTCCATCTGAATTTTCAACTGACGCTCGACAACGCCCTCCAACCCGTTCGGGAAAAGCTCTTCCGCTTCCTTGAGAAGCGCTGTAATTTCCTTCTTGGTCAGAGCCTTATCATCGAGGATGCGAACCTTGTAGCTCCCGCGATCATCCATGCGCTTGATTCGCACGACGCGGCCCGTCATTCCGTTTTCATCCTCGGCCTCGTCGGACGCATCGTTGATCGTGCCGTAGTTCATGGTGAACAATTTCAGCTTTTCCTTCGCGTCATTCTGAGGGAAATACCAAAGCGTCAGAGCGCGTGTCGAAGGATTGTCATTCGCTGAACAAAACGGGCACTTGTCGCCCGTGCAAGGGACATAGGTATTCGCCTTGCGGTCGTAGTGGTCGTAATACTCGTAGTACCAAACGTTCCCGTCAATTTCAGGATCAGGCTCAAACAGCGCGACGGCCTTGAAAGCCTCGCCTTCCTTGAGCCGCGTAAAAGTTGACGGACGCGAGCGCTCTTCCTTAGAGCGAACTCGGCGGATCATAGACGTACTCTTCTTTTCCTTCTGCTTCTTCGCCAATTTATGCTACCTCCCTCTGTGGTCTGACATTCGGGTAACGTGCAAAGAACTTTGAAATTGGCATTGCTCTTTCAAGCGCCCGGTGAACCTCCCTTCTCGTCAAGTCTGTCGGCTGCTCTTTCCCCTTCGGATATCGAACAACGAAGAGGGGATACTTGCGAAGCCTTCTAGCAGCAATTGAAATGTTCTTGATACCTGCCGAGTCCTTGTCAAACATGAGGTAAATTCTCGGCGGCCGTAGTCTCGCGACGATACGAGATTGATCCACCGATATTCCGGTGCCCAAAATGGCCCCCGCTGTTGAAATTCCTTGCTGCCTGAGCCAGATGACACTGAAACTCCCTTCGACTAGGACTAGACCGTGTGATCTTACCATCCCTGGGTCTATTTGGCAAGCCCCAAATAGCAGGGAAGTCTTGGGAAAACCCTCGGTATAGAGATACTTCGGCCAGTCCTGCTCGCGCACTGCCCTTTTGATTAGAAAGCGAACGTGGCCATTCTGATCCTCGGCTGGAATTACAATGCGTCGTTCCTCTACGTCCCATCCCATTTTCCAGAACGAGATAGATTCCGATGTAATTCCTCGACCCTCTAGGTATTCGAGTCCGAGTTGCGGAACGAACGTAGCATATGCCAAGTCTGGAACAGTTGTAATTGGTTCGGATTGGGTATCTCGACGTGCGGGTGAGCTACCAAGAGCACCGCTCGACGCCGCACGGAGGATAATCTTGCGAGCATCCTTTCGCGCTCGCTGTAATCGTCTCTTGCGTTCGCGTTCATCTGTTGCATCCTCCACCTTGTATTTCTCATACAGACCGTGAACCACACAAAGAGCATGCTCAAAGTTGCCTGAAATTCCACAGTAAGCAAAGCAGTGAACTAGCCCTCGTGCGATGTTGATTTGAAAATGCCGCTTGGTGGTGTCATGGTTCGGGTTGGGACACTGCACCTTCGGCAAGAAATGTCCATCGATCTGTAGGTTCGCCGGGAAGTCAACGTAATTCTCCCACAGACGAACAGGGTCTATTTCCCGCCCTCTGTATTTCATTCTTTCTCCAACTGCTCGATCTTGCGTCCGATATACCAATGAGCCTTTTTCAAGTCCTCTAGTCTGTCCGTTCCCTTGAGGTCGTTCTGGAAGCGCACCATGTATTTGATCGCGTTCCCCAAGTGAAATCCGAAATTCCATGCCTCAATGAACTTGATCGGCTCGTGTGGCACGTCGCCGCCGTAGTGCGCCGGATGGTTAACATTTTCAACTTTGCCATCTAGCTCTTGTTCAAACAGCCGAGCCTCGTTCTCGTCAACTACGGGCATTTTCAATCCGCCTTCGGCAACCGCTCTTGTCCTTGCAATGCATTTTGAAATCCAAGTCCTTCTCCGAAGCTGTCTTGAACCCGCATTTCTTACACATTGAAGGTGCTTCCCTCTACCCGATTTCCGTTCCTGCGCGTAATTGACTCTATCGAGTTCAGCACTGAATCCAGCGCTGCATGAAAAGAGCAACCCTCTTGCGCCGCAAGCAGCCGCGCAGAAGCAATTGCACCTTCAGGGATCGGCTTGGTTCTCTGATCTGGAATTTCAGAAGGCTTGGGCTCAGCGTTCATCCATTCCTCGCCAGTCAGCCCACCGTAAGGTCGGATCGTCTGGCCCTTTGAGCCTTTCATTTCACGCGGCAAGAACTCGGGCCGTCCGCGTCCTGTAATTGGAGGATACGCGGCGTCACCCTCGCTCATCGGTCTGCCCTTCATCGTCCGGCATGAAATAGACCGAGTGATGCCCTTGCGCGTTGTACGGCGTCGAAACAAACCGCAATTCCCCTTGGCGATCATTTCCCTCGTCGTCCGTAAGTACCAATTTCAGTTTCAGGGGAACCTCGATTGATTGCGGCTTAGCCTTCATGGTCGTCCTCTTTGATATGAACGCTCTTGATCTGCGTCTCGCCCTTGACCCCATGCTCGCTGAGAATCGTCGGGCCTTTCTCGGGCCTAGGTGCGCCCTTGATTTCAACTCCCTTTGGTCGCCCTGGCTTTCCGGTCAACTGCTTGACTACTCTCGATTTGTCGCTTTGGTTAGTCAAAGGACATTTCCTCCTTAATTTCAACCTCCGCGCCTGGGAAGCTGTGATAAGCATGGTCAACGAGGTATTGGGCGCTACTCCACCCCTCTTTGCTGGAATCGACAATGCGACCTTGAGAGTACGCTCGCCATTGAAATCTTCCAGCGTGATCCTCAAAAATCAGAACACGATCTACAATTTCAGTCGTCGCCATCAGCATCAGCCTCCCTCAAAGCTGCTCGTAGTTCCTTTGCCTTTTCAGGATCGTAGCCATTGAGGTAGTCGCCCTTAACAGGCGTAATGTCCTCCATCTTTCCGACATTAGGCCAGAAGCTAATTTCAAATTTGAACGTTTCCCCGCTACGGTTCTTGTCGCAGTTGAGCCGCATGAGTCGTTCATCCTTGAAATGCTTGACCCCAATTACACAATCCCCCTCCTGCACGGGGCTGTCACTGCCGAAGCTCGACTCTTTCGACGGTGCCATTCCTCGCGATCCCACCATTGCCCGGTTCGCTTGGTTGCTCATTACGAGCGGAATGTTGAAGCCCATTGCAATTTCCTGAAGGCTGTCAACGATATCCCCAAGCTCTTCGTGCCGTAGCTGTCTGCGCCTCGGTGAGCGCAACTTGTAGATCGGGTCGATAATTACAAGATCGAGTCCCAAGTCCTCGACCCTCGACTCGATGTAGCTCGGTGACATTTTCTGCCGCCGATACTTCTGAGTGAACAGAGCAATTTCACCCTCAAGCTCGCGGTCGCAGTATTCCAAGAACCGCTTGTATTTCTTTATGTTGTATCCGTAGCCGTCTTTCAGCGCTCGGTTGCGGAATGCTCCCGTCAATCCGCAGGCTTCCTGAATTTCTTTATGCGATGAGAGCAACGTCGCAAACCGACAGCGGTGCATGCGCTCGGTCATTTCAGGACTGAAAAAGCCGACACGCGCACCTTGAAGCATTGCCTCGACCGCGAACTTCGCATTGAGGAATGACTTGGCATCGCCCGGTCGCCCGAGGACAACGTAGGTTGTCGCTGGTTGTAGTCCGCCCCAATGGTGATCGAGATTCTTCAGCCCGGTTGAAATTCCAACTGTCTCACCACTGGCACGACGCTCAGCGATTTCCTTCTGCTCTGCTAAATGGGAACTGAAATCGGCCTTGATAAGAACGTCACTGACAGGCGAGTAGCTACGCACAGCAGCCCCCAACTGCTCGCGCAACTGAATCGCTTTTGGAATCGCGTTCTCAGTGGAAAGATCGGCAAGCACTTCATCGATCCCTCCTGAAATTGCGAGGAACGCTCTTTCGGCCTTTAGCTCTTCGATCAGATCATCGATCTTCTCGGCGGGCATGATGTATTCGAACTCTGGAAAATGCTTCTTGAAAAGTCTCGGTGTGATCGGCTTCCGATTCTCTGCTCGACGCACGATCCACTTGAACTCATCATCGTGCATTTCGAAGTCCTCTTCTGAAATTCCTTGTTGGAACGCCTTCTTAGGACTTCCCTCGTCAACGAGCGCGGCGATCAGAAAAGCTTCAACGCTCATGGCGCAATCCCCGGTTGAAATTCGTAGTCGTCCGTGGGAATACTCAGAGCAAAAGCAATCTGTTCAAGATACCATTGCTTGTGGTGAGCGCCATCAGTCGTTAGCGCGTCCTCGATCAGCTTGTCCAGCTTCTCAACTTCTTGCGAGTTCAATGAAATTCCTGAGTCAACGGACACGGCCATGCCTCCGTCGCACTTTGTTACCTCTGCGCACCGCCGCTTTTGCCTCTCGTTTTGAAATCCCTCGGGCCGCTCTTTCTTGTCGCCATTTTGACCGAAGGACTTTCTCAATGTCTGACTTCATAAATTACCCCCTTTCTCTCGGACTCTCATACCCCGGTAGCGCTAGCCCTACCCCTAAAGGGGTAGTAGGGCGTTAGACCGCTTACCCCAAAAATCAACTGCAAAACTTTTTCTGGCACAGCGTTCCTCCCAATTTTTGAGTGAAATTCCTTTTCTGTCTTTTCAGGCTTTATCTCAGTGCCCTCTCTGATTAGTGTGGAGGGAATTTCAATTATTACTCTGCTGAGACAAAGCTTGAAATTCCCTCCACTCCGACAGAAAGGGATTCCCTGAACCGGGAACGCCTGACTTCGCAGGATAGTAGCGTCTCTGTGCGCCTTCGTCAAGCTCCTGAGAGCGTTTCTGACGGCTTTCCAGCACCTACATGAAGAAAGAGCTAGGATGATCGTCCTCCGGGCTTAGAACGGCTCTGAGAAAGTGGACGGGGGAGAGCGACCGAAGGGCGGGCTTGCGGCTCTCTCCCCCGTCTGCTAGTCGGACGAACCGACTAACCTTTTGAAATTAATGTCTGTGTCCGCCGTCCCACCACGATCCGAGAACGTGATCGCCGAAACCGCCATCGGACATTCCGGCAAGCAGCGCTGCAATTACAATCATCGCTGCCAGGATCAGCAAGAACGTTTTCAACTTCATTGATTCACCCCCTTTACTGGCATCGTCACGGGCACGTCGCCTGTTGGTGCAGGCAACTCATCCCCCGCGATAAATGCGGGAATTGGCAAACTTGGAACAAGCTCGTGGAGGCTGTTGAGAATCGAGCCGACCATTGCTAGCAAGAAAATTGAAAATGCTAGTCCGGCAAGCAAACCAAAGTCTGCGCCGGGGATCGGAACGAATTCCTCATTGCCCGCAATCAGGGCCAACGCATAAAGCCCGAAATACGGAACCAGCTTCCCGAGAACGTCACGCCGCAAAATGTCTGCGACGTAGCTCATGCGGAAGGACTTCGTTACAAAGACCGCCGCTGAAACTCCAAGAATGAAATCGACAACGAAGAGCGCGAGCAAGATATGGCTCTTCGTGTCATGCGCGAATGCGTTCAACCATGCTCCCAATTTCAACCTCCTAGATTAGACCGCAATATCGAGCGGTGTTTGGCCAAGGGTAGAAACCTCGACCGCTGTAGTACGCCCTTTCTGCGGCTCGCAACTGCGCCCACACTGGCCAGACATTTGCGTAGCCGTGAAAAGCGCGAATGAAATCCGAGCCGTAGGAACTCATAAAGCCCCGATCCATCTGAAGTCCTCCCCAAAACGGATCGCCCGCGTCCTGCCAACTGCCTTCGTAGCTGTGAATGCAGGCCCACTTGGAGTAAGTCCTTGCGTACCACGTCTGAAATTGAGCCTTCGCGATGTGCGCTTTCTTCCTCGATTGCACGGCCAAGTATGTGAGAAAACCGCACGAGTGCTTCGGCTTCCACTTTGAAAATCGGGTAGGGGAAGTCCCGGCTGCCCAATCCCAATACCATGCGGACGCCCGGTAGAACCGAATCCCTTTTACGATTTTCCATTTGTTGCACGTCTCTTCTTTTTTCACCTTTGTTGGGACTTGAATTGCAGAAGTGCTAACTGTCTTTTCTGCGTTCGCTGTCTTTGTCCCGCTTACTGCCACTGAAATTAAGACCCCTGCTAGGCATAGGGCGGTTAGTACGGCAGCTTGTCGCAATTTGAAATCTCCTTGGTAGCTTACTAGGCGCGGCTACGATCAGCCGTGGAGCTAGTTGTTAATTTCAACCTCCATTCTCTAGGTTTCGTTTCATGCGGCATTCTACTCTAGCAGCCTGCCAAGCAGCCAACTGTCCGAGCGCCGCCGCCGCTATCGAGATAAAGATGAGGTACGAAACGGAGTCCTTCAAGTTCTGCTTCCAGAGGTACACAAGTGGAAATTGAAGGAACCATGCGACTGTTGCAACTCCATTCATCCAGAGCCAGAATTCCGGCTCATTGAGAAATTCAAGCTTGAACATGCGCACCGATATCGGTGAGGTATTGCTTCAACCTCACTAATTTCATGGTTGCCTCTCTTCAGCCAGCCTCTTGCGAACGTACCATGCGTAGCACGTTTTCACTACGACGAGCAAAGAGGCCGTGAGCAGCCCCCACCGTGCAACTGCGTCACGTACCTGATTTCCAAGCCCCACTGATGGAGGCGGATCAGCAAGCGTCATTGAAATAAGGCCGAGGTAAATGAAAACCAACTGTAAGTACGCTCGACCTGATTCAGTAAGAACCGCGACCTTGGCCAGATACCAAATTCCGTTTGGTTGCCCTCCGGCTTTGATTCGATCCTTTTCGAACTTGTAATCGCTGATAACCCCGACAAGATTTGCGATAGCGAAACAAAAACCAATAATCGCTATCATCGTCCAGACAATTTCAAAGTCGGAGACGGTTCCGTATCCGGCCTCTAGAATCATGCGTTAGCCCCTCCTGTCCGTCTTGTAATTAGCTGGTACTGCTTCTTGAGAATCGTAACTCGTTTTTCAACTTCGAACTGCCGCTTCTTCATTTCTTCAATTTCTTTCTCGTTGTCCGTGACGCGCTTTTCCAAGCCCTTCTTTTCACTCATGTTGAGCTTCCTCCCTCAGCACTTTATTGCGATCCGCAAGCCCTTGGTTGCTGCCTGCAAGATGTTCGCCGACAGTGGCGGAAGCCTCTGCTGTACGAATCGACTTCCACGCAATTTCTTTGAACTCCGCTTCTCGTGCGAGGCAAGCTCGATGTTCGCGTCCGAAAACCCACCACGGGTCTTTCTTCGATCCACCGTAGAGAATTGCAATCAGGATCGCGACTACACCTGCTTTTGAAATGTAATCGAGCAGCGTAAGACTATCGTTAGCAGCGGCGAGTATCAATGTGACTCGATCCATTTCCCACACGCATCCCAAAACCACGTCGGCTTAGGTGACGGGCCAGAGAGTCCTGTGAATTGTCCTGAAATCCATTCGCCGCACGCATCCCAAAACCATGCGGGCTTAGGCACCGGGCCTGGAAGCCTCGTTACTTGTCCCGCATTGTACCGTTGTGTAATTTGCTTTCCAAGAACGTCCCACGGGAAATTCGGAGCTACGTCATGGTGATCGTTCCCGCATTCAAGCGCATCGTGGTCTGTGTAGCCCGCCTGCTGGACGTTACAGCCGACAGGATCGACACGCCTAGGTGGAATGCCTCTAGCACGGAGGCGATCTACGATGATTCCCGCGAGAATTTGCTTTGAAAAAATCGGTTGCGACAACCACCACGATCTTGACTCGACGGTGTTGCAACAAACAATTTCAACGCTATCACTCACGCTGTTGAAAGCTCCCTCAGTCCATGCCTTCTTTGCGAAGGGAACCCATAGCTGGCAACGTCCGCTTGGCTCAAGCCCAAGGTGCGAACTCGCGCCGAAGCTCGGGCGATCAAACAGCCTGCGAATTGCATCTAGCGATCCCGGCCTTGAAACGGTGTAGTGCAAAACAAACAGGCTGACGTGCGTACCCGATGATCGTTCTGACCAATTCCTGACGAAGTTGTTCGGGCAACTGTAATTCTGTGCCCCGCCGACAGGAGTAGGTGCAGTGAGATTTTTCGGGTCGCTGTTCTCGATCTTGTTCACGTCCGCCTGATCGACACCAGGAGGCGTCTCGTCTCGCAAGTCCTCGTGAATTGCAACTCCGGCCTCAGTGACAGGCTGCTGCGCAAGGTCTTGATTTGACTCACCGTAGTTGTTGTCAAGGTCTGCTGTAATTGTTTCGCCGCCAGGAACCGCTTTGTTCGGCAGCGTAATTTCAGCCTTGGGCACGACTTTCTCGGGCGTAGCAATAGCCATCCCGAAAAAGATTCCAAGGCCAAAGAGAGCAATTACACAAAGAACTGCTACGACAACTGTGGCTAGATCACGTCTGCTGTTCATCCTCATCCTCACCCGCCCTTTCGTCCGGCAGTATCGTTACCTTCGATTTCATTTCCTCAGAGAATGCGTTTTCAAGCCGCGCGTTCGCTTTCTTCAGACTCTCGATTGTGTCTTGCTGCATTCGGTGGCTGAAATACAGTTCTCCAATTACAAGGTACATCTGCATCTTCTGTTCTTCGTCCATGCCCGCCCTTCCTTTCTTACGGCCAGGAAACAAAGCCGCTTGTGAGCTTCTGCCAGTTTGGGCTTAGCCCCGTTCCCATGTTAATTACAAAAACACTGTTCGTACTGTCCCACACGATCAACCCTGTTGGTCGCTCAGCCGTTGTCAACGCTGAAATTGCTGCCTGAGTGAGTGAGCCAATACCAACGCCCCTAGCAGAGAGTAGCTGACCGCCGCCACCGCCACCCCCTCCGGGGATCGCAAGCGCCAAAGTTCCGGCTACTTGAAGAACGTTAGTGCCGAACTTTGTAATTTGCAAGCTTGAGTCGCCGATCCTCAGCGTTGCAACATCGACAGTCTGAGTGAAATCAGACTTCTGCGCGACCCAATCCTGAATCCCGTTCAGATCGCCTGCGTAAATTCGACCGCTAGTTACAACTCCATCAGCGGTAAATGTTTTGTACCTTGCCAATTTACCTCCCTTCTACGCGATGTTCCGTCCGGTGTTATTGTGCGCAATTGCGCGAGCAGTAGAAAGGACGTGACTGTAATAGGCAAGCTCGTCCATATCGCCCGCATAGAAGTTTGTCCCGCCTGGGCCTCGCGCAAATTCCAGAGACGCAAGCGAAGCGTCGATGAGTACGCCGCCTGAAACTGGAATTACGTATTCGTACAAAGTGCCGTTGACAAAAAGCTGCAATCTCGTACCCGTGAATTGAGCAATTATGTGATAGATCGTTCCAGCCGTCAGCTTCGGCCCTGCAAGAATGTTCGTTGTGCTTCCGTTGACGGTAATTTCAAAGTTGAGAACTGCGTTGGTATCGATAAACACTCGCCAAGTCGTCCGATGCATGAGCGTTCGTGTAGCTCCGGTAACTGCGCTTGGCTTGAACCAACCTTCAATTGCAAATCCACGAGTACGATTGATTAGCTCGTTGGTCAGTGAGTTTGAAAGGAACTGCGTTGTGCCGTTGAAATTAAGTGCATTCGCTGACTGAGTGTTCAGCGCGAGCGCGGCAACTGTAGTCGGCGTTCCCGTCGCTGTCAGAACGGGGTTGAATGACGTTGCGCTCGTCAGTGCTGGCAATTTCCAATAGGCGCTTGGCCCATCATGCAACACCGTTCGGTCGTAGTCGAGAATGTTTGCTCTGCTGCCGTCCATCGTGAAAGAAATTCCAGACGGCGTGAAGTGAGTAAGCTCACGGCTCAACGCTGCTGATTTCACGGACGGGTAGATATCGCTTCTGATCCAGACTTCGTAACTGTAATTCTCCGGGTTGTCATAAACGCGGAAAAGCGTATCCGCATCCGCAGGCTCGTTGAAAAGCGGCAAACCGCCTGTGCTGAGCGCGAGTCCATCCGGCGTAAGCTGAAGTGGCTCACCGCCTGCAATCGCTTTCACAAATTCCCGAACAATCTCGTCACGCTTAGCGCGCGTGTAAACGCCCTTTTTCAATCGCGACTGAATGATCGCTCGACGCACGGACATATCGAACGCCGCCTGATTGACCGGAACGCCCATTTGCTCTTCCCACTCATCGATGAAATCGACTGTGGTATCTGCGAACCGCTCTTTATAAATTACGTCAAGCTGGTCGATTGCGTCTTGAACCACGTCCGAAAAGACTTTCCTCTTGAAGCCCCAATTGCTTTCATGGTTTTCAGGGAAGAGATTCGGTGGAGTCTCATCGAGGAAATTCTTTTCGGCGTCCGTGTAAACGTCGCCTGCGTCAATTGCTGGCTGAAATGGTGTTGTCGGCATTACGTCACCGTGATCGTGCCGGGAGTCCTCTTGGAAGTTGAGCCTGTGGTTTGGTTTCCAACCGGGCTTGTAATTGACACGTCCGCGATCCCTGGCAAACCGAACACTGCATCGACAAGTCCAGCAATCATCAGCGTCTCGCCAATTCCAAGCGCGTTAATGTAATCCTGAATTGCTTTCTGCACGTTCGGTGTAACATCGGTCAGCGTGTAGGTGCCGGACGTTGTTACGTCTGCCGTCACGTTTGTTGAAACTGCCGTGAAGGTAGTAACATGAAATGAAATGTTTGCCACGTCGCGATCCGCAAGCGCCTGAGCTACAGCCGCCTGAGTTTCGGGTGTAGGAACGGTTCCTCCTGGGCCTGAAATTCTGACAGTCGTATGCCCGTTCTGCGGAGTTCCAAGGTTGTCATTCGGAAATACAGTTGCCTGATCGACTCCTACCACGTCCTCAGCCCACTCTTTGATATCGGCGGGCGAGCCTGATCCGGGGTTCTGAATGTGCGCTAGCAATTCCTGTCTGTAATCCTCAGTGTCTTGAGGATCGGCACCGCCTGTAAACGGCGCGGCGTTTGTCACTTCAGTCAGTGTGGACGGGCCGTTGGTGATGATTGTAATTGTTCCCGCCACTGCATTTCCCTCGACGCCTTCCTCTTCCGCCGCTGCCGTCACTGACAATTTGTTTGCCGTGTTGCTCGTCGGCGCAAGAGGATTTCCGTTCACCGTTGCATCCGTGATGTTGTCCGTATAGGTCGTAGTCGTGTTGTCTGCAATCGTCGTGACAAGCCTGAAATCCCCGGTGCCGTTCTTGCGTCGGTAAATCTTTCTCGACGTTGTTCCTGCACCGCCGAGCGGGATCGCTGTGAGGTTGGCCTGCTGGTTTACCGGACTGATGGAGTTTGAAATTACTGAAGGAAGAGTTTCACCGCCCGTGGTTACGAAAGTAACGACGTACTCGTACAGTCCGTTGAGGTTTCCTGCCGTCGCGTTAATTGCTGCGGTCGGTGCAGTTGGAGTTCCAGGGTTCGGGATCGTCCCGTCAATCGTCGTGAGAAAGTAAATTACGTCAAGTCCGCTGCCAGGGTCGTATCCAACTTCAGTGCCGATGGGAACGTAAGTGCCACCCGCTCCGGTAAACGTCACTGTCCCTGAAGATTTCACACCAGGATCGATGGGCTTTCCAAATTCATCGCCGTAGCGAATCAGCGATTGGAGCGCCGCTGTCTGAATGAACAAGTCCTCAAGCAAAAGCTGGTTGCCGAGGAAGATATTTTCAAACTGACCCGCTTCAATGTCGAGCAGGATACGCAGGACTCCATCGACGCCTGTGTAAACGTCTGGAATCTCTGCCTGAAATGCAGCCAGCATATCGGCCAGAATTTCATCCCTTGACCGATGGAACGTTTCAGGTGTAATTGGCATTCAACCCTCCCTTACAGCGGTAGTGACAAAATGAATTCTTCTTGGTCGGGTGACGCAGACGGTTCACCCGCGCCATCCGGAAGTGTATTAACGGAGTAACCGACAATTACACCCCAGCTTCGGCCATCACTCGATATGGTCAACTGAACCTCTCCGATTTCAATTTCGTCCATATCGTCCAGAGCTTCGCGGACGTACAGAGGAATCTCGATTTCAGCACGAGCGGGGTCATGCTGTAGTACAGCATGAAGGCGGCTCCCTAGCCGCTTGTCAGGATCATAGACCCATGAGCCGCGAGGGATTTTCAGCCGGTTACGAATGCATTGCTCGATCCGCGCCGTCCCTGAAATTCCAGAGAGGTCGCGATTAGCGGAGAAGATCAGATCACCATACTGGCTAATTGCAAGATCAAACACTACGAACCTCCCACTCCAATGTGTGCGCCGCCACCACTGCTGCCGTCACTTCCCTGCGGCGGTAGAATTTCATTGACGTAATCAAGGCTGTTGATTACACCCAAGCATCGAGGGAGCCTTCTCGTTCCCCGCTCAAACGCGATCAGAATTACATCGCCCACGTCTGGAACTCCAATCGAGTTACTTGTGAGCTTGCGAGCAAGAGGAACAATTTGCGTAGCGCTTGAAGGCTCAAAACGAATGTCATCGAGAAATTGAAATGATCCAGCGTTAGTAGCTGCGCCTGTAACCCAACGAACATTTCCACTTGAATCAACGTCAACGCGACCATGAACGTTGGAAGTATTGTCGCCTGCTGCTGTGCCGAACCCTCTTTGGTTAGCTGGCCTGTAATTCGTCGGAAGTGTGAACATGATTTCGTTGACCGCTGGCGCTGCCACTGAAACCTTCTTAATCAGACCTTTCAATTCAATTTGTCCGAACGGGTCGAAACGAAATGCGGGAGCTTCAAACGGCGCTCCAAAGGATTGCCAACTGTTCTGAAATGCTGGCTCGCCTGCTGCGCCAACTGCATGCCACGAATCGAACGTTCCATTGGGAACGTAGTAATTTATATCGTCGATGAAATCGACAAGCGGAATGCACTGATCGCCAAGCTCGGCTACCCACACGAGCCTGCGCGTCGTATCCCTTTTCAGCACCTTGGCCGTCAAGAACGTCTGCCCAACGTCGGACAGCATCGAGCCGACCAATGTTCGAATGCTTGAAAAATCTTCGTCTGTCAGTGGCATTAGATGTAAGCCCTCATTGCGATTCGGTCGCTTCTGTAATTGATCGGCAAAATGAGCGGGCCAGGATCGCTGCCCATCGAAATCACCTTACCGTTACCCGCGTACACTGCCACATGGCCCGGATAGCTCGGTGTTCCCCCATAGAAGATCAGATCGCCAGGGTTCAGTCCGTTGATCGAGTGAATTGCAGTTCCGTTTGCGACCTGAGTTCTAGTGTTGCCGATCGGATGGTAATTTTGGTTTGAGGGATCGTCAATTCCGCAACTCTTGTAGCACCATTCAGCGAACGAGCTACAGTCCAAATGCGCCGGAACATTCGGCGGCGGTGAAAAATCAGCGGCTCTCTGCCCTTGGTCGTAATCAATTTCATCGCGCCGATAGTAGCCGTACATTGCGACGGCACGAACGGCTGCGCGTTGTTCATTTCTTGTCGGATTCGGCCCGAGCCCTCTGAAAATTCGCATGCATTCCTGCGCGGACTGTGGAAGCTCTCTAGGGACGGGAGAGTCGCCTTGGTTGCCTTCAGAGCCACTACCGTCTCGCTGCGCCTTAGCAGCCTCCTGAGCGGCTTTGAGAGCATCGTTGACTTGCTGTAGATAGGTGTTCTGAACCTTCGCCTTGACTTCCTTCGCATATCGCGTCGGAACGGTTGTCGGAGTTTCCCCGGCGTAGTGATGCCCGTAATAGGAAACGCCCGCCCAAATGTCAGCATCGCGGCCAGAATCTCGTACCGCAAGTTGTAATTTATTTCTCAGCGCTCGTGCTGCCGCCCAAATATTCGAGGGAGGATGCCAGCGCCCACCGCTGTATTGGTTCTGATTTCCAGTCTTGAATTTATCATCGGCCCAATGCTTGTACCCGAGGCTGTAAAGCTGCATGATGCCGACAGCAAACGTTTCGCTCGTGTATTGCCCAGGCTCGTTAGCGAAAATTTCTTTCCACTGCTCATGCGTCCTACCGAATCGATCCTTCGGTGTACCGACAGGCGGATCGTCCGCGTATTTACGATCACGGTTGACCGCTTTCCACTGATACCAGGGCACACGATCTTCACCCGGCCCGCCAAGCGCTCTGATGTTGTTGAAAGAAGTTTCCTGATCGCCAATTGCAAGTAGTGTTGCCAGGAAGAGAGGGAAATTCCAAGGGCCATGCCATTCGCGAGCGGCCTTAATGAAATCGTCAGCGTAAGGAACTTCTAGCTCGACGCCTAGCTGATTACCAACGTCCTTCTTTGGCTCAGCGGTTGTAAACGATGGGTCGGGAGGAATTCTCCGCGACAACGCCATCCCGCGCTCACGCAATCGAATTTCCTGCACGAAGCCGTCTGGCCCTGCCGACATTCGTGTTCCGACAACGAAGTAGTCACCGTACAAATTCATTTCTGGAATTCGCACTCGCGCTACTCGGTTCTGCCGGATTGGGAAACCAGGATCACCAACCGTCAAAGTAATTTCAACCGAACCGACTTTGCCCTCAAAGATTTCTTCCCATGCTTCCTTGAGCGCCTGCTTGCGGTTGTGAACTTCCTTGTCGAAAATGATCTTGCGCGGTTTCTTGATCCAGTTCTTGACTGTGGGATCGTCAGCGGTAACTAGAAATCCGCTGTCACCCTTCTGGCCGTAAACCCAAACCTCGCCAAGCCTTCCCTGCGTCGTCTTTTTCACTTGCACATTTTCAACTTGCTGGTACAAGTCCTTGATCCGCGAGGGATCGTTAGACTTCGGCTTGCCAAAGAAATAGGACGGAGCAGCCTCGTAATGCAATTTGCCCGCATTGAGTTGCCCCTGTGGCCCGAACCAAATCCACATTTTCTCTTTGCGATAGAGACGATTCCAGAATTCCCAATACGTCTCCGATCCATCAGTGTATTGAGACTTCTTGACTTGAATTCCTTTTGAGAGGTTCAGCCGTCCGCCAATTCCAAGTTCACGCGCCTGTTCCTGCACGAGTTTCCATGCGCGAACATGACGGTACTGCTTCGGCGGCAAAGTGGAATCAGTCGCGAGTGAGGACAAGTCCCGTCCTGTAATCGTGACGACGCCCATTTCGTTGTATGTAATTTCATCAGCCACGCCCGTCACCATGTAGCTCGTTCCGCGCTGGCTGGAATCGACACCGAAAATCTGAACGCGAACCTCGTTGTCTCTTTTCAGCGCTTTGATTAGATCGCCGTCAGGATCGCCGATGTTAATTGAAAATGGGTCAGAGTCGTTATCGAGCGACGTGTCGATGTAGTATTCCTCGATGGCGCGGATAGTCCTGGGCACATAGCCCTTTCCTCTCCACGGCATTGTAATTATCGCTCTAACGTTCTCGACCGATGGCATGCTTCTCGCCTAGCCTTTTCAACTCGTCTTGGAATACCGCTGAATCACAGAACGCATCGAAGGTTGAAATTCTTCTTTGTTTGTCGGCGTCGGGATGCTTGTCGAGCCATGACTGAAATCGCGCCGCGACTTCCCGATGGCGCATTCGTGCCGTAATTTTCTTTACGACTGGTTTCTTTTTCGCGGTCATACTTCAAATTGTGTTCCAATCGGGAATCGATACTGCGGAAGCTGATGCCGTGGCACGTCCGCAATAAGCTTTGAAATTGGCTCTTCGTTCAATTCCAAAACTCGACCCCACAGTTTCGAATCGCCGTAGGCTTGGTGAGCAATCTGTCTGAGCGTCCTGCTCATATCCCGCACAATTACATACCGTCCTGCGTGTCGAGCGCGCTTTTTCTTTTTCACGCTCGGGTTTGGCTTGGGCGGCGTTCCGTGCGGGTCACGAATCCTACGACCGATCCCCGTCCTGAGAAACGAAAGCACATATGAAATTGAATGCGTTCGATCCTCAGCGTCATGTACGAAATCGTAGTTCTCCACGTTGACGTACTGAATGCGTTCGAAAATTCCAGGCAGATAGAGAATCTTTCCGCGATCCGGGGTCGGTGATGCGAGAAGGTTCGTCAATTCCACCATGTTGTCCACCGCTGTAATTCCAGGGAACGTCCCACTAAGCTCGATCCGAGCTTCATCGAAATGAACCACTTGCACGTCAACATCGTTGTCACCGATGTAATAGTGGCGACCGAGAAGCGCTTGACCACTTCTCCGGAATCCCTCGACTCCAATCGGGAAAATGAAAACAGCGTTGCCCGACTGAATGCTTGGACGCTTGTGAAATAAATTCGAATCGGGAATCAGATACCGAGCGGGGTCTTGTCCGGTATTCCCTTTCCAAATTTGTGTTTCGTTCGCTGTAGGTGGCCTGTGTCCGAGTGCCATTAGTTCGGCCCTCCCCTATGTCCGGCACCGCGTCGTCCTCTGTGCGACGGAGTGCGACCGCCTGACCACATTTGAACCGGAACGTGAACCTTCTTGCGCGTCTTTGTTCCGTCCGGCTGAACTAGATCGACATTGATTGTCACGTCAGCGCTTCCATGAATTTCAGAAGTGTGAGAAAGCGAGCTATAGGCAAACGAGTCAGTTGGTCGAAGCCCGACGGATCGTGCCCAAGCGTTGACGGCTGATGCTGTTCGTGGGTTTGTCTGATCGCCCAAGCCAAACAAATCCTTGAAGGCTGAAATATCTCTCTTGCCCGCTCGTCCAACTGCGCCGGAAATACCAAACGTTCCTTCGTTTAGCAATTCACCCCAACCATGCCTGCGCCCGGAAGAGTCACGCATCATCGCATTTTTGAAGCCACGATCATGAATGTCACTTCCGACCATTGCGCCAGCCATCAGCCATCCCCCAGCACCCACCATTGGAATTCCAAAGCGTCCCATTCTTCCTCGACCGCCGCCTGCTGCTGCCGCTGCGCCTGCGGTTGAAATTGCTCCCTTAGCGCCACCGCCGAACAATTGCCCGACAACCATGACGTAGAGAGGATGGGTTGGAGTCATTCCCTGTTGCGTTCCGCCTCTCAGTGCATCTTCGGCGGCTGTTACTCCAATTGCCCCGCGACTACCAAATTTCAGAAGTCCTCCAACGCCCATTCCACGAGCTAGCCCGAGCGCGGCTAGAACACCGCCTGCGCCCAATGCAACCTCTTGTGATCGACGCTGGTGCGTTGAAACGTAACCTCCGACGCCTGCAATTCCACGCGCTCCGAGATTGAGTGCTGGTTCAAAAGCGCTGATGATGCTGCGACGAATTACATCGACTGAAACGGCTGCGGCCTGTAGAGGCTGACGACGCGAGAAGTCCGCCCATCGGTTTGCGAAATCATCCTGCGCCTGTTGCGTGTTGGCCATAGCCATTGCAATTGTTTCTTGATCCTTTGACATTTGCCGCGTAGCTCTCTCCTGAGCCATGAGCGCGACCAATGCACGGACTCCGTGAATTCTCCCGATTGCGCGACTGAGGAAATCGATTCCCTGTCCTGAAATTCCAAGGCCACGCTGAACGTCACCGGGATTGCCTGTATCCATTAGGTCAAGCTGATCGTCGGAGACAGTTGAAGCCTTGCGCAAATTTCCGGTCACTCCAAGAGCTTCAGCCCTCTTCATTAGCTGACGGATCGCCCAAAGCCCCCCGTGCTGCTGAACAGTGGTCGGTGTAATTCCAGCGGTTTTCAGAGCATCCCTGTGAACCTTGGAAGTCGGAGCGGCAATCGACTGAAGAAGGAATTGCAATCCACGTCCTGCCGTGGACGGCGTAGCGCCGATCCTCGTCTCAGTCAAATACAGCCCATACATTTCCTGTGGTGTAATTGCTGCGAACCGCGAGACAGCGGCAAGTGGAGCAAGCTGCTGAATAAATTGCGGGCCGTAGGCTGCACCGCCAGGAGCCTGATAGACAAGCTCGGTAAATCCACGGATGCCCTGCTGAATGTTGCGGAGGTTTTGCTTCTGACCGAACGCCTGATTCAGACCTGTAATTGATCGCGTCAAGTCGTCCACGGGCACCGTTGCCAACTGTGCGCCCTGTGAAAGAGCCGTGGTCAATGCAATTGCCTGATCCGGCGAAACGTTCTGAACCGTCGAGTAGAGGTTGACGAGTGCGTCGTTGAAATCGTTGACGGGTGTAATTGCGTCGAGTGAAGCTCGCTGCGCGTTTTGATAGAGGCTTTGCAGAGCTTGATCGGCTGCTGTGGTTCCACGAATTTGCGAATCAAATACGCCGCCACCGATAGCACCGATGAGAGCGTATTGCCGCTGAGTGTCCCGAAGGACGCTGAGCATTCTCGTAGCCCCGAAAATTACAGAACCCGCGAATGCGTACCTCAGCGTTGTGCCGAATGCCCGCCACTGTGCATTGAGCCTTTCGGACATTCGGCTCGTGTTGTACGTCGCGCGACCGATGTTGGTCATGCCGCCCGACACTTGATTCATCACTGCGAGCGCATTGCCCGCCGATGAGCTAAATGTCGTGACGATTCTGTTATTGATCTGGCTCAATTTCAGGTTCCTCTATTTCTTCTTCACCGAATGAGTCGTTCTGCTCAACGTGAACTTCTACGTCGTACTCTTCACCCTTGCTCGGTCGGTAGAGCTTTTCACGAATTTCAGGTGGTAGCTTGGTTTCATCGATAACCGCCTCCCCACACACTTCGCAAACATCGCGATGAAATTTCGGCAGACAATGTGTGTGAATTTTCCTTATTCGTTCGTCGTAGTCGATGAGTTGGTTGAGATAGACCCACGACCATTGGCCAGGAGTAGCTCGGGAGGCAGTTTCCCAAGGAAACGTTTGGCTGCGTACCATGCACTGCCAGATAGTACGTTCCAATCCATTTCCTGCAAGACTTTTTTTAGTCTGTCGAATTCCTCTTCTGGAATTCCATCCAATTTCGGATTCGACTGTTCAGTCATTTCGTTGTATTCATCGATCAGTTGGTCGATATCAACGGATTCCAAGTCCTCCATCATTTCCTCGATGGTGTCATAGACCCGCTGAGTCAAATCGTCCTCTTCACGAATCGCACGAACGAGAATTTCCTGAGCCTGCCTTCGATCCCTCAATCCGAAGCCCGCGATGTTGTCCTGCGCCTCCATCATTGCGACAATTTCAAGGCACTGTTCGAACTCCGCTTCAGTGAGCGGAACAATCGCAATGCGGATTTCAGGATCGCTCACGAGAGGCACGAACGAGCAAGCAGCCTGCCCGAGCCTCATTCTTTCCAACCGACGCTGCTTGATTCGGGACTTAGTGTTGGCCATTCTGAATTTCCGCCCTTTCCTTTAGTTCCTCTCTGACCGTTTGCATTTCCTGGTGCATGTGCCAAGTCACAGGCATTGCGTAGAACGCCTGATTGCAATTCTGGCATTGGCAGTAGAGGACGCATTCGCTGAGCGGCCCATCCGATCCCTCCGTGACAATCACGATAGGGTTGAAATTCCCACAATGCGGACACATTGGGGGAGCCGCCTCAATTTCAAGAACCGGGTCTTGAGCGAGACGTTCAACGGCTTCAACGCCCCGCTCAAGAAGTTGCTCCTGCTTCTTTGTTAGTGCCATGCCCGCCCTTCTTTCTTTTACGGAGCCGCGTAGCCCGGAATTGTAATGTCACAATCGAGCGTCACTGTATCGAGAGTTGATCGAATTGAAATCCTCGACCAGTTGCACCCTCGGTAAGTGACTACTCGCGTACCACGAACGCACTGCACGTCGAAGTCACGCATCTGACGCAAGAGGGATTCATCGTTCATGTTTGCCCCCGCGCCTTCAGCGAGCAGAACGGCGGTGAATGTCACCGTGCCTTCGTCAGCCGTTCGAACACGACGAAGGACAGGGCCATCCGTACCGAATGCTCCCTGATAGGTAACTTCCTGCCGGAATTCCTCAGACATTTCATTGACAGCGGCAAAGTGCTTGCCGTTTTCAAAAGCAATGTTGAGGTCAACGGCGGTTAGTCCCTTGAGCCACATATGAATTTACCTCCCTTCTTACGCCGGGATCGTGAGGTTCGCTGCGACCTGAACAGTCGAAATTCCGCGAACAACCGTGCCCTGGTACGAAATTGTGATTTGCCTGTTGTCTGGCGAGGACGTGACAGCCACGTTGTAGCCGAGCGTTCCGTCGCCCTGAAGAATTGGAGTGATCCACGAACGACGCTCGTTGAGCAGTGCAGTAACACCACTTGCAATTCGCGTCCGAGTCTCCAATGTGTTTCCGGCCTGAAGGAATCCGCCGCCGACAACGTAATTTTTCACGTCGAGGAACACCTGATCGACAATGATCCTCGTCATGAGCGCGTCGAACGTCGTATCCGTGATGTAAACGGTGCGCAAATGTGAAATTTGCACTCCGCTCTGAGCAGTTGGAGTTCCGAACGGCACCGAGGTTGGCATGAGCGGAGAAACGCCGCCCTGTAGCAAGTCCTCGAAATCGTTGACCGCCGCGCCTGTAACAACCTTGCGCCTGAAAAGCCCAAGACCGTCTGCGCCTTTTTCAATTCCGGTCAAATTCGGAACAACCCCAAGGTCAAGGTCAGTGGACGGATCGGAGTGCTTCGCCATTTCAGCCGCGACACACGCTGCCGCGTAGCTTCCCGAGCGAAGAGTTCCAGCCGAGTCGTACACACCCGGAGCAATGAGCGCTGCCCGCTTAGGCCCGGTTCCCGTTGCCCCTGCAATTGCAGTTGCGGCTGTGAGTAGTGCGGCCTTCGTTGTACCGCTCGCCATGCCCATCAGTGCAAGCTGCTTGTTGTTGAGTAGATCAGCGTTGTTCATCGAAGTTGCGAGCGCGACAAGATCGCTCTGCACCGTGGAATCTGTCAGACGAAGCCGGATAAATTCGTCGGACTCCATCAGTGCCCAAATGACCTGACGCTGAACTAGCGTAGGCGTTGTTCCCTTTGCGGAAGCTCCCGCAATTACAGGGCCAGCGCCAGCATCGAGAATTGCATGAATCTGTCGCGTAAGCTCGGACAGTGCTGCCGTACCGAACTGCGTAACAGCTTCGTCCCGCCGATTGATCTGATACAGAATTCCAGTCGTAGCCGCTCCACCGGAGTCAGCCTGACCTTCAATTCCAATCGGCAGAAATACATTCTGCCCAAGTCGCTGACCGAGTACGCTTTGGTCAGTGACTTCGGGGTACAACTGCGTAGTTGGTGTTGGCACGTCTTTAACCTCCTATCTATGGGCCAATGGTCAGACCCGGCTGCTGACCAATTTCAGTGATTGCTGGTTCCGGCACACCCATCGGAGTTCGACTGAACACTCTAATTTCAAGCTGCCCGTCAACTGATCGGTACATCGGAACATCGTCCACTCGTTCAGTCAAGAACCTACCTCCCGTGAATTGAAGAATTTCCAACCCGCCATCGCCTGAAGTGCTGTAGTTCCATAGCGCTGTGCGGGCACGAGAGCCATGAAACAAATTTGTGAGAACTTGATACGCCCGCATTCGTTGAGTAGTTCCGCCCGCCCGGTCACTCGTCCAAATTCCAACATCGAAGTTGATCCGATGCTTGCGAGCTTCCTGCGGTTTGACACTTCCTGTTCCCGCGTCGTAGTTGTCTCTGAAAATGTTCGGGCCAAAGCCAAGTTCGTCGTCGTTTATGTCGTCAATTTCAAAGTGAACCAACGTCTTGTCGAACGGAGCCTTGAACGGTTCATTCTCGGTGCCTGGAAATTCCATGATTACCTCATAGGCTTCCAAGCCCACCGGATTCCCGAGGTTGTCTAGCACTGCACTGTCGAATCCGGCTTCGGCGTAAGATTTCAAAGTGCGCACCGTAGTAACGAGCCATTGTTCAGGATCGTAGGTCACGGCAAGAACCTCCCCATGATCGGCCCACTGAATCCGCCCTTACCCGGCGACTGAACGTACTGAATGAAATTTCTCGACTTTGGCTTCCCCTTTCGTGGGTTTGCGTAAATTTCACACCAGCATCGGTGGTATGCCTGAGTCCTCATCATGAATTCCATCGTTCTGCGCAACGATAGCTTCCGGATAGGACGGCGTACCCTTCGTCCGCTCTGATGAATTCCAAACTCAATGAAAAACGCTTCTCGCGAGTCGTTGTAAAGCTGCCACGTTCCCAATCCGATTCGCTTGACTTTCCAACCGAGGTAATACTTCTCTGAAATTCGCCTCACAGGGATTTTCCAAGCAAGCTGCGGCTGGTTCTGCGTGGGATCGTATGGCCCTGCCGACATTCGCTGAGCAATCCCCTGGTTGGTGTAGGCCATGAAGCGGATCAGAATGTCCATAGCCCTTGGGAAATTTGCTTTTGACGTTTCCGCCCACCGAATGTATTCCTCGATGGCATTGAAAGTCTCTGGCGAAATCTGAATCGCCCCTCGTCGTGCGGTATATGGTGAAATTTTAGCCAATTGGGGTGTCCGAAATCAGCCTGAGTCCGAGTTCCCAATGGTGATACGGGTTCCCGTCGTCAGGATCAGGGATGAGGTTTGAATTTACAACCGTGAAACGCTGCCCTGCGTACTCGATGAAGTCCTCACCACTTCTTCCCCAATCTCTGAAATTCAAAGTCGTACCGAGCCAGTCGCAAGGGAAAATTCCAAGGTGATCGTCCATCTGAATTTCACCAGCAGCGAAAAGCCCTCGCTCTTCAGCGAGTCTTGTAGCTCGCGTTGACTGAATCGGCTGAACGAATGCCTTCACTGTCATATCAACTGAATTTGCATCGGGAAGATAGCCCTGTTCGTTGCAAAGAGGCGCGAGCGGGTGTTGAAAATGCCACTCCATATCCCGAAATCCTTCAGGAGTGCGGCAAGGGCAAGGCACGAGTGAGTCTGACCGAACGTATCTCACGTCCGAAGCCCGGTTATACAGCAAATTCTTAAATTCAGCGATTGTGCTCATGGAATATCGATTAGGAGCCTCGACTGATCGACGCTGATGGGCGCTACTGTACCGCCACCGATTTCAATATCCTCGATGAGCAGGATTACAGAAACGTTCAGTCCAAGAATCTTGTTTGCCTCGTCGATGATCGACTTGATATTTGCAATTCCCTTATCGTTGGAAGCTTGCTTAATTGAAACAAGGCCCGCAGTGAATTGATCGACTGTGCTGGACGAAAGTTGGTTGTAAAGAAGCACGCGCGCAAGCGTGAGAAGCGTCATTCCTGAAATTTGTCTAGCTGTTACTTGATCGATAGTGACTGAGAGCGGATCAGTTGTCCCCATCACCATTTCAATTACAGCTTCAGCTTCCTGCGCGACAACTGTTTCATTTGCTGATGCGTCTCGAATCATGACGTTATTTGTAATTCGTCCAAGCGCAGTTTCCACTCCACCCTGAATTGGCTGAGACAATCCGAACTTCGCGCCCTTGGAATCTTCCCACTCAATTGCAAACCAATGGTCTGCTGCGCCTGCAAGCTCAGTCGTGTAGTACGAAATGTAATTTGGGTAGGTTCCAATCGCACTCACTTGCTCGATGGGCGCGAACGTTCCTGTCTTTGTTGGCGACTCGTAGATATGCAAATACTTCAAGTCAGGAATGTTTGGCGGAACGAAATCCAATCGAACGTCAGCCATCACTCACTCCCTAGGATTGTGGTTTCTTCTCCGCTTGAAATTAGCTGACCCGTTTCGTCACCACTGCTGAAAATCTTCGTCTTGCTGCCGCTAGAAATGATCATCACTTGCGCGCCGGTTGGAATTGTCTGTGATGAGATTGTTCGAATTTTCGGCTTCGGAAATCTCGCTGTTGCGACTGCCGCAGTTGCATTGAGCGTCCCAACAGGAACGTTCATTACTGCAATTGCTTCTCCTGCTGGCGAGCCTACAGCAATCTTTGGAATTGGAACAAGAGCCGTAGCGGTTGAAATTGCTGGTGGTGAAGTTACGGTCTTACTCTTACTGATCGTCGGCGTTGAAATTGCCGCAGTTGCCTGAGCCGCCGTCATAATGACAGTGACCTTTACAACAGGTGTTGAAATTGATCCAGTAGAGTTCGGCGCTGTCGGAGTCAGCGTTGTAATCGGAACAGGAGGCACCCTGCTCGCGATTGCTGCCATCGCCGCCGGATTAATTACAGCATTGCCAGTTTTGATGATCGTAGGCCCGACTGCCCCAGCCGTTGCGCTTGAGGCGCTTGGGCCGACAAAAATCTTCGGTACAGGAGGCGCTGAGAGGCCCGTAGAAGCCGCCGCAGGGCTTACAGGCTGAACGGTAGGGGTTGCGGCTACAGGAGCGGCAGAAGCGATCCCAGCGCTTTGCGTAATTGTGATTTTTGGCAGAGGGGCTACGGAGGCTGCTGTAGCAACCGGAGCCGAAGGCGTAATCGTGATTGTTGGAATTCCAGCAACAGCCGAAGCGGTCGCAATTGCTGGTGGAACAGTTATTACATGCGCCCCAGCATTAATGACCGTCGGTGCAACTGCTGAAGCTGTGGCCGACGCTGCTGGTGAAATTACCGTGATCTTTGGAACTGGCGCAACACTTGAAGCTGTAGCAGCGCACGCGCCTGCTCCGATTGTGACGTTGGCCGTAAGAGTTGGCCGAGACGCTGTTGCCGCCATTGCTGAAGGCAACAATGTAATTTTCGGTGTCGCTGGTGAAGTGAACCCATCAGCGTCAACTTGAGCACCCTGGACGCGCACTTCTGGAATCGGCGTTGAAATAGAAGCCGTCGCAGAAGCCGCTGGTGAAGTAATTACCTTTGGCTTAAGGATTGTCGGAGCAACAGCCGACGCAGTTGCGCCCATAGCCGAAGGCGGAATTACAACATTTGGAATTGGAGCAACGCTAGAAGCGGTTGCAGCGCAAGCCGCTGCTCCGATGGTTACATTGGCAGTGAGCGTTGAAGAGCTTGCTGCTGCTCCTGCCGCCGTAAATGTGTCGATTGCAATTTTTACAATCGGCTCAACAGCCGATGCTGTAGAAATAGCCGGTGGTGGTGAAATTGTGTCATCGACCTGAGTTACAGGCAGCGTGACAGTCCTTGGAGGTTCAATCCAGAACGGCCATGCAGGATTCAGGTTCAAACGAGGCAATTACACTCCTAACGGCATTCGCTTTGCGAGATACGACTGCGGCTTCACAGGGCCAACCCATCCTGCCGCCCCAGCAACGTAGTCATCGAACCAAATTACCTGATTGACCGCTGCTGTGTAAACGACTCCAAAGTAAAATTGCCCACCACTTGCCAGAGTGTTCAATCCTGTCGCAGAAAGAGACTCATCCGGGCTAAACCCATCCCAATTGTCTCCGACGCACATGCGAGTTTCAACTACACCAACAGTCGTGCTGTGAATTACATGCCACTCAAGTCGATTCCACTGTCCAACAGAACATGCGACTGAGCCAGTCGCTTTTGTAGCCAAAGTGCTGTCACGAATTACAAGATGGTTTGATGCATCGAACCCTAACTGCACTCCAACAGCCCCGGCTGCTGTATCAACCTCGATGATTTCTTCAAACGCCGCATCAGCGCCGAAGTTGCGAGACGGCATGAAATAAATTCTCCCGTAATGCTCGGTGAGACTTCCGACCGATGCCTGCCACCACGCAACCGTCAAATTCGGAACCGTAGCGTCAGTGTTCACACGGTAAGACATTTTTCCATGCGCTGATTTTTCAGCGTCGTACTTGATCGTGCATCCAGTGGCGAATGAAATACTGTCGAAAGGATCGCCTGATGCACCGCCGCTATTTGCGGCGCTCATCGTCGTCTCGTCCGTCCCACCTTCGGCGCTGTTTGCCCTCATGGTCATTTCATCTAGTTCCAGTCCATGAAGTGCGGCTGCTCGACGTTATGTGTAATTGTCGTGACTGTGTGAACTGCGCCAAGCTGGAACGACTGCGCAGTTTCCTGTGTATCGACTGTGACGCCTGTACCACCGAAAAGCAAATTGTGCCCCGTTCCAATTGCGGCCGGGCCTGCCAATCCGCCCGTAGTTCCCTGAGTGCTCTCGTAGCGAAACATTCCGACCACTGTGCTCGACGTTCCCGCCGTGCGAATTGTCAGATCGCCGATAATGTAGTAAAAGGCATTTGTAATTGAAGCCGTCAGAGCAATGTTTGGGGTTGCGCCCAACGTGCTTCCGCCTGAAACTGCGGTGCCGCCAGTCGTCCATGTTCCTGTGTTGTTAATTAGCGGGTTGAAGCCAATGTTGGCTGGTGATGTTGAAGTTGTAATTTTGGCAGCAACCATGATCCTGTAAATCTGTGGAGCCATCACGCCGTTCAAAGGAATTGGTGTGTAAATCAAGTTCGGCCACAAATTTACAGTTCCGCTGAGCGATGTAGTCGTCTTTGTCTGCGCCGACGGATAAGCGAGTACACCCGCGTAAGTGCCCTCGGGCATCATGCACGGAAGGCCAGACTCCCTGATCCTCCGCTCTTTTTCCTCCCACGTCAGCCTGTGAAGCTGCGCGAGCGTGTCAATGTCGTCTTTGATGCAGACAGGAGCAACCGGATCGAAATTTCCTTCCCTCTCCTGCTTTACAGCGAGCTTCGCAAGGCGTTCAAGTGCAATGCTCATTCTGCACCTTCTTCTTCCAAACGATCAACGATTGTTCGTTGCCCGTCATTTTCATTTTCAGCAGGAAGCTCTTGCAGGCTTCCATCGCCGCGAAGCTGATCTTCTTTTCTGAAATACGGGATCGGCGGATAATCAATGTCGTCAGGGTGATTGAACTGCTCACCATGCTCACTTCGGTTTTCTGAAATCCACTTATCCACGAATTCATCGCCAGCAAGGTCGCGGGCATTTTGGTCAGCGTTCTTGCGAGCTTCATCGACTTGCGCTCGTGACGGGATTGTCCCTGAAATTTCATACGGCTCAGGATGCAAGTCACCAGGCAAGCCAAGCGAAGCTGAACGCTCAACTAGCTCCCACTCAGAAAGCCGAAGCCACGCAACGGCGTTCTTTTCTTCGTCGGTCAATTCGTCCTGAACTTCAATTTCACTCATTTACCCTCCGATTCTTACGTGCGCCGTGTTTGGAAGAATTGCCGGAACGTATTCAAGTGCGCCTGCGTCGTAGGCTGCTCGTACAACGCCTTCCAAGTCAAAGGGAGGCGAATAGCTTGTATCTCTGAACGAGCGAGCGGGAGAGCCAGACTGCAAATGAAAATCGTCCCCAGCCACGTTGACGAACAGAGGATCAGAACCGCTCAAATTTGTTCCGAGCGTCCAACCAGCCGGAGAAGCTGATCTATCCCCGCCTGTGTTCGTGTAAAACAAATTGTGGTCGATGTTGTTACTGGCACCCGGAGTTCCTGGCGGGTAAAACTCAATTCCGTAAGAGCTAGAACCTCGTCCAGTGTGATACGCGAAAATGTTGTTGTAAATTTTCACGTTACTGTCAGAGTCATCGATGATCATTCCAGAAGCGTTGGCTTCAACGAACGTGTTGTGAGCGACAATTGCGCCGTTCCCTGCGGCCCCACTGAAAAACTGTAAGTTGTAGCCGTTAGGAATGTTGTAGCTCAAATTTCCAACGAATTGCACATTCAACGCCTGAATGTACGAACCATGCTCCTGGTTATCCGTCGTCTGTCCTGCTGGCCCGAGCGGATCGCCAATGTCATGAATTTTGTTGTACTGAACAATGAACCCCGTCGCAGTATTTCCCTCATGCTGAATTGCCTGAGCCGAGGACTGAGTTACACCGTCTGCACCGACTCTGAACCCGTCAATTTCACCGAACACGAATTGAATGTCGTGGTTGTTGTTGCCCTCGCAGTAAAGGCCGATTGAATTTCCGTTTCCTGGCGCGCCCTTCTGCGTGTTTTCACCATAGAGCCTTAGACCATCGAACATCATGAAATTGTTGCCGGTTGTGGTCTGTACTCTGATTGCACCCTTCGCGCCTGTACTGCCGTCGGGATTTTCAAGAATGAACTGCCGACGATTGGCAGCTTTCCAGATCAACCAGCGACTTGAATTTGGGCTACGAGCACCGCTGACGAAACTCAGATCGAGCGAGTAGGCTGCTGAGCTTGCTGCTTTTGAAGTTCCATTCAGCAAGTTCACTTGAACGTCGCCGCTTCCTGGCCACGTAATTGTATTTTTCAACGTGTCCGCTGCTTTTTGCGGAGAAGCCCACGGATTTCCAATCGACCCGTCTCCGGTCGTGTCATTTCCCAAAACCGGATCAACGTAGTAATTCGCAACTACGTTCGGGACGTGCAGAGGTAGGAGATTTTCACCAGCCACGGGCGGAGGCGAAGGGGGAGGGGGCGGAGGCGGTGGAGCAGGCGGCGGTGGAGGCGCGGGTGGTGGTGGCGGGGGGTGTTGACAATGGAAATTCGCTGGCGGACATTTTTCGGCGGCATAGTGAACGTGGTTTGCCGCCGCTGAAGTGACGAATAGCAGCGTCATAGCTGCTACCGAAGCGGTAAGAACGGCTTTCCACAATTTCATACACGATCAGTCCTCTAGTCCTCTTGGTCAATCGATTTAATGTGATACGGAGGCGTCTGCTTCATTTCACGCTCCGTCAGAATTTCACGAGCAGCTTCCTCGGACTCAGCCATCACGGTTATGTCTCTGAAAAGCTCGCGCTCGTTCCCATCGGGGTCAGTGAATTTCGTTGCATGACCGTCAGGAGGAACGAGAATTGCCCTGAATCTCTTTTCCTTTGTCATTCTCTCTCCCTACGATGCTGTGATTTTCAGAACGCCTGTAGCGTCCCACTGAAGAGTGAAAGTTCCGGATGCGACAGTTTCATCGCCACCGAAATCCACGTAACCCATGAGCGGCGATGTAGTTGACGTACCCGTTGACTTGTAAACAGTTGAAATTCGAGCGGTGAAGGATGCCGTTGTCCATGATGAATCGTTTGCATCCAGTCGAGTTTCATTCGTTGCCGTGTCATACGTGAGCGTCTTACCGGCAAGTGTATTTCCGCCAGCGGTGTAGCCAGTGCCGGTAATTTCATTGGTCGCGTCATTGAAAAAGTCATCCGTGTCCTGGTTAGGAACATACGTTGACGTGTGAAGCGCGTTCTTGATCGTGTCTGTAACCCAATCGATACGGTTGCCCGCAGTAGTGTCGTACTGCATTTTCAGGCTTAGGCCGTACCATTTACTTGTTACCGCCAATTTACTTTACCTCCCCTCAACAACAAATAGGGCAGGAGCGCGATCAACGAGCTTGAGGATCAAATTCTGATCACCGTCCTGGCTGATTTCAATTTTGGTGCCCTTGACACGTTCCATCATTTCAAATGGAATTCGCACTTCGTCCTCGGGCGTTCCGTCTTGGTTGTGCAAAAGAACGAGAGCACACAGCGCCGTAGCGAAACTGTCTGTCACGTTCTTGAGGTTTTGATAGTCCTTGTTAAATTCCCTGACTTCCGCGTCTGTCATTAGAACGCTTCCGTTCGGAGTCATAGGTGGAGCTTCGATCAGAACGTCTTTCATTCTTCCTCCTGAATTCCTAGGGGGCAGACCCACGCCGTCCACCCCCTGAAATTTCCTGATTACGGAAGCGTGAGCTTCTGCACCGAGTTGGCAGGATCGCCGTACACGCCGCGTCGAGTGCGCCCCACTTGCTGCCCCTCGATAAGACGCGAAATGTCCGGTGCGCCAATATCAATTCGCAGATCGTGGTGAACGAGTTCCTTGAACCGCTGCTTCGGGAAAATGAAATAAGCGGTTCCCTGAGTTACGCCCGGATAGACGTAGCTCTTGACCCCGTTCGTAACCGTCGCGCCGTTGTAGTAAATGATCGTGTCAACCGGGACACGAGCGAGCGGCCTACCGTTCGCATCGAGGACAGGCGAGAGCAGCGCATCCTCAATCTGAAATCGGTCAGCCTCGTTCGCCAGAATTACAGACGGCGTTCGCTGAGGCGTAGCCGACACAGCCGACTTGTACGCTGACTGGAACGTGAGCAGTGTCTTTTCCTGCGTCGTCGCGCCTGTTGCGTTTGCTGCCGTGAGGTTTCCACCAGCATACGAAAACGCGATGATTGGGGAAAGGTGAATGTGATTCAAAAGGTAATTGTACGACCTTCCGAATGCACGGTTGTTCAGAGTGATATCCCACGTCCGGTCGAACTCGATCATGTCCTCCGTCCACTCAAAGCCAGCGGCGTAGGTGGTGATCGGTGCCGTTGCCGGGACACCCTTCTGAATCGTGCCGAAAACAATTTCGCCACCCTCAAACTTCTCAAGGAAAATTACATTCCCCTGAAGGGTGTTCTCATTGATCTGCACGACTCCACCAGGAAACGGCCCAGGGATCGTTTCGTAAATTGGGTTGTAGAGAAGCGGAACGTCTGCAAGCCCAAAGTCCACGTCGATCCGAACCTTCTCAAGCAAGTCCATCGAACCCTGAGAAGTTGTAATCATTTCCTGAACGGTCTGGCGAAGCTCAATTTCAAGACAGTCATCGAGGAACTTGTCGCGCTGCCCCTTCATGAGCATTTCACTGACCACGTTCGCGCTCGACATTTCACCCTGAAGCACGCGCTCCGACGACCAGCGCCGATGCGTTAGCTCAGTGTAATCCGAACCGAGCGGTGGTGATCCAGCCTTAAGCTCGCCGCCCCAAATTGCATCGTATGGAATTCGCATACGACCATCGCGGCTCCGCTTGGCCAGTTTTTCAAGTGTTGGAGCTTCGGTAATAAGACCCATTGAAATTTGCCTCCTTTCTCTTACGGGCCAACGTTGAGTACGCGGACAGCCGCGTAGTTGTTTGCATCCTTCGCCTCTTCGACCTTGCATACAGGCGAGCCTGTAACCGTGGCCGTCAAGTCTGTGTCGCCTCTCTTCAGTCCGGCACCCGCCGTCCAGTAGAGGTAATCGCCCTGGGCTGCCGTGACGCCTGCTGGAACCTTGACGTACCAAATTCGCTCTGAAGAAATTTCCATATCCGCAACACGAAGCGTATCCGCTGCGGCGATGTTCTTCATGCAAATTCCATTCCAGCCGTTCAGTCGGTACAGATCACCGAACGTGAACGTTCCTGCGGGCCAAGTAAACCCGGAAGTAGTTGCGCGACCGTCGCCCTTAAGCTGGCCCATGAAAACGAGTCCAGCAAGTCGCTCTGAAATTCCACGAAGCATATTGGTTTATCCTCCCTTCGTTACTCGTCGTTTGCGTCCGGCCCTGCGGATGCTCGGGCCTCGTCGTAGGCTTCGTGTGCCTCGACAAGCTCGCTCTTGCTCATGCTTGAGCGGCCTTCAATTTCACGATCCCCTGCAAGAGCAAGAAGCTCTTCCTTCGTCTGCTCTTCGTAGCTCGCGCTCGCGGAACCCTGCGAGTCAAGATCAACGTCGGCAGGCTCGTTCGGGTGATTCTCCCCTGGCGAAACAACAGCGCCCTTCAGATCAGCGCCATAGTCCTCTGAAATTTCAGCGGCGAGGGGATGGCTCTCAATGTCACGAAGGCGACCCATGTTCGTAGCCGGGTCTGGCGATGCGTAGGCACCCGGCCCAACAATGATCGGCGTCATTTCCATGTTCTGATCCTCCGGTGCGAGATTGGGATTCGGCAAGTCAGAGGGGTTTCCGAAATTCTCGAAATTTCCGGCTCCCATGACTTCCTCTACCACGTCTGCCGCGCCAGCGTCGTTAACGCCGTGCGTCGGCTGCTTCTTCTTAGCCAATTTCATTACCTCCTGGCGGCGCGAACGCGGATGGTCGAGCTTTCGTACCCATCCTTGATTTCACGAGGCTGACGGCGACCGTTATCGCTCTGCGTGGTGCGCCCCTCGTCCTTCTCTTCGTGCGTGTCCTTCATTTCGCCAACAAGCTCACGAATTTCATCATCGCTGTTGACCATTTCGTTCACGATCCCCTCAACGGCGTCGCGATCCTTCGTCTCGTCGCCTGCAAGCTCAACGTTGTCCATTTCAGAAGCAAGCAGCCTCTTGATAAGAACGCGGTTGCTCTTGTTCTCGTCGCCCTTGAATTTCTTCTCAAGCACCGAGTCGAGGATTGCGTCCTTGGCAGTGCGACCAGCCTTCTTAAGCTCGTCCACAGTCTTGCCAAGAACTGCAAGAACGTCGCCATCGTCCTCGATGCTGAAAAGCTTTCGAATTTCAGCGATGAGGTTGACGTTCTCGTTTGCGGCCTCAAGCTCTTCCGTCTGCTTCTCAAGCTTCTCGGTCAAAGGCTTCGTGGCCGTTGTCTCAATTTCAGAAACGAGTTCAGGATTATGCGCCCTAAGCTCGTTCTGCTGAAGCGCCTTAATTTCTTCGGGCTTCACGTCGTTCCTCCCTTCGTCCATTTCTGAAGTAAGCCCACCAACCATTACTGCGTTCATACCAGCCTTCCGTGGGCGAGAAAGGTCGATACTTTCCAACTTGAAATCCGACATTGCAGAGCCGCCCTTGATCGGCTTCTTCAAAGCGCTACCGCGCCAAGAAACCGAACGGGTAAGACGACGCTTGAGATAGTCACGTCCTTTTGTGCCGGGAAGAACGTAAGCCTTCGCAAGCAATTTCACCTTATCCTGGGAGACTTCCAACTTGGATTTCAACCACTGAAGCTGAATGTCGGGAAATGCGTAACCATCTAGTTCAGGCGGGATATGACCTAGATAGCCGACAATCGGCTCAGAGGCTTCGTTGATTTGTTCCTGAACGGACTGAAATACGTCCTGCCCCCAATAGTTGCCCTGCTTCGACCAACCGGACTCAATCAGGAACGTTGCGAATTTCGGATCGTCGTCACCTTCCGTGACTTCCTCGATCTGCTCTTTGGACAGCGGCAACAGAACACCAGCACCGCTCGCCATTTCAGAGACGACGGTGCATTCCAAATCGTCGTTGACGAATTCTCTGTCTGCTGCGTACTCGCTCATTGAATTACCTCTTCTTTGGTGCTGATTTTCTCGGAGTTTTCACAGTGCGCCGAACTCCACGCCCCTGAGCAAAGCTGCCCGGAGGAAGTGGCTGCGCAGTCAGAATTTCAGGAGACTGATCGCCCTGGACGTAATCGACCTTGGGATCGCTGTTGAAGTGGACGTGCTGAGCAGCCGATTCAATTTCACGCCCCACTGCCGGATCACGAACCATCAGGCGACGAACAGCCGCCTTAGCTGTCTGACTTGTAATTGACTTTCCAAACAGTTTGAAACCGGGACGACCAACTGCGGTCGAATCCTGGCTTGAAAGAACCTTGACGGACGAACGACCGCCACGAGTTGCAATTGGCTTTACCGCACGAGGCCGTCCGGCCTTAAATCCTCTTGCCCTTGCCATCCTTACCTCCCGTTGTTCCACATATTGAATTTCTGTCCCTTTGGCCGCGAACCCTTGCGCTTACCGTACAACGTCTGGCGCTCGCGAAACGATTTACGCAAGGTACTCGGCTGACGCAAAATTCCTTTGAACGGATATGCTGCCACTATCTCTTCACCAGCCTTTTCCCAAGAATGTGAATTTCACGAATTGCAGAATGAAGCTGACGCCTGCTGACGACTCTCTGTGCTGGCCCTCTGTTTCCAGAGCCTCGATCCCCGCCATTACCACTGTTGCCGTTATTTCCACTGTCTGACAATTTATCGCCTCCTAGTCCTTCTAGCACGCGCCCGCCCAACTGCTGCTGCCATCTGTCGCGGATTTCTTCTGGCTCGCCCCCTTTTGATCGATTTCACTCGACGTAATTTCCTTGGTCGCCCTGGCTTGCTACGGACGGCCACTATTCATTCTTCCCTTGCGGCCCTGCTGCAATCGGAATTTTATCTTGGCTGCCCTTGCCATTACTGCCCGCCGCTGGAATTGCCAATGCTGGTTGAGGTAGCGGCTTGTTCTTTTCGGCATCCTTAGCTTCGTCCTCGGGGTTTTTCATCATTGGGATGAACATGCGAATCATTTCCTTGTAAGTGCGGTCTGAAATTTGACCACTCTGTAGCGCCACTTCAAGGCCCATGATTAGCTGCTGAAGAGCCTGCATGAGAACCATCTGATCGTCTGCTCTGACAGGCTCCCATGTAATTCGTGCCCTAACAGGCTGAAAACCGTTGGCCACGAGATACATTTTCAAAACGTTCTGAACCGAACGCTGAAATTGCTTTCGCTTCCTCGCGATCTTCTTCACGAACGGAACTGTCTGCGCGTTGCGGTCGCTGTTAGCGCTACCCGCGTCCACGCGCATGAATGCCCATTCAGGTGTAGAGGACGCAATGCAAATGAAGTCCACAAGAATTTCAACAAGGCTCTTGGTGTCTCCAAGCACGGAACGAGCTTCAAGGAACTCAGCATCCTCATCCGGCGCAAAGAAGAGCATTTCCTTCCCCTGCCATGAAATTGAAGCTCCTGGCTTAATGTTGCCACTCTCATCGAGTGCGCTTGGGAAGTTGTTCTTGATAAAGGGCTCGATTTCCTTGATTTTGAATTTCACCTTCGGAACTGAGTGGTACTTGTGAGCCTGCAATCCCTGAGCCATCACGTCATGCAAAGCCCTCACGAACGGCACAACGCCTTCTAGGTCGCTCTGACCGCCGCTCAGCGTCGAGTCGTACTCGTTCCAGACTTCCTCAAACGGAACGAAGCCGAGAGTGTTCCTGTAATTCAGATCAGTTAGCTCTTTCTGATCCGTCCTGTCAAAGAACACAACCTCGTCCTTGGTCACAATTTCAACCACTTCATGCTCGCTCGTCTGCGGAAGGTTCCCTGACTTGGGATCGCCTTTTTCATCGACCATGAACATGCGATGTTGAACTACAGCCCGGTCAATCACGTTCTTGTTGCGGAGTGATCGCTGAATTGTAATTCTCTCGGGGTCGATTGTCTCGATTCGACCATGCTCATTTTCCTCGATGGTCATGAAAGGATCGTCAACCATCGGCTCCTGCCAGTAACGAATGACGGTTTTGGAATCGCGAATGGAATTTCGGAACATCTGCTGTAGCTCGTCCGTCCAATACAATTCCAAGCACTCGTTTAGGCGGTCGTTGAGTGCATCGTCGTCAGTCGAAGCGTGGGGAGTACCCATGAATGCGACTTGCAAGTCAACGATGGGCCTACAGAACGCTGCACCAAGCGCTGAATCTGAACCGTCATTGCGGTACAACTGTCTCGCGTAATCGAAATTAATGATTGTGTTGTCATACGCAGGCTGTCTCCCCCAAAATGTATTTCCCACTGACCGGAAAACGGAGCGCAACCCGCTCCACGTCGATCCCCACAGTGAAAAGATACCCCGCGAGGCATCTTCGACCATTTCTGAAATTGCTGTTCTAACTCTCCCCATCGGGCTCCATTTCCTTGGCTGCTGCATCGGACAGGAATTGCTCAAATTTCTCCATCATCTGAGCCGCTTCCTCTTGCTTCTCGGGCGGAAGCTGCCGAATTGCATCTACGATGCCGTCATTCGTAAATGTGTGCCTCTCTTCGTTGACCTTGTGAACGCTCTGCTCTGTCCGTGAGGCTTTTGCGGCACCGCCACGGTCGAGCAAGTCTCCTGCCGCCTTCAAACGCATTTCATCGGCGGGAGTCGTTCGCATCACGTCAACAATCGTCTGAACGGCCTCGATCATGTAATTCTGAATGAGTTCCAGAGCCGCGCCTGGAATTCGTTCGCGCATGAAGTTGATCTGCTCAGCCGATTGCGGGCTTTCCAAAAGCTCTTTGACTTGGTTCTTTGAAATTCCGATGATCTTCGCCATCTGCGTTCGGCTGTAGCCAGCGAGTTCAAGGATTATGACCATCCTGAAATTGAACTCTTCTTTCCCCAAAGTTACTTTTACTCTCTTTTTGGGGTTGACCTTGTAGCGCCGACGAACTTGCTTCTGCAATTTCTTCACGTCAGCGCTGGTCTTTGGAATGCTTGTCTCTTTACGCGGCATCGACAAGGCTCCCTGCTCTATCGAACGCCTCTGAAATTCCAGTCGGGATAACCAGAGACGGCTGCTGGTACGCGGCAATGCGAGCGAACATTGCAGAGTGATGCCAGTGGTCAGGATTTCTATTCTTCTTCCACTTGGCCACGATCCTGCCCTGCAAGTCCTCTTCCTCTACACGCACCATCTGTGTCATATGCGCGTAGTAGCCGTTATAAGGGCGCTTCGGCATGTGTTCGCCCAATTCCCTCGCGTTTGGCGGCAGAATTACATTTCCATCGAGGAAATCCTTGATTACTTGATCGAAAGCCATCGTCCGATCAATTACAACCTTCCCAGCCTCACCGATTTTCTGCGGATGCCACACTGCAATTTCCTGAGTCTGCGGTCTGTCCATTTCGAACCCGAGCCAGAAACGGCCCTGGTACTTCAGTGACAGATCACGCGCTGCTCTTTTTTCAGGGTGAGCATCGCAAACGCACATGAAATTGGAAAGTCGGCTGAGGTAGTTATCGACTTCGTTCCATTCTCGCAGGATTTTCATATCCCACAGCTTGAACTGCTCGCGAAACTTCGTGTAAGCGGTCACATGAATCGTCGCGCCCACGTCGATCCCGATGTAAATTGCCGAATCCGGAATGCCACCCATCGTGTAGCCGGGAAGAATGCACTTGTCCAGAATTTCAGGCGTAAGCTGATCGCCGTGCGCGACATACGGGATTCCAAGCGAGTTGTTGTAGAACGAGCGGAGCTTCCTCGCGTTGGACTGTCCCAAAAAGTAACCCTCAACAATTTTTTCCAAAGGCTGCGTTGGAGAATTAAATTGTGAGACGTGATAGCCACGCTTCTTGCCGTCCGGATTCTGCGGCACCCACCGACCGTCCTTGTTCAGTCCGCGTCGTTCGCCGTCAACGAAATTGTGATGGCAGTGAGCGCACTCAAGAACGCAATCCTCAGCTTTGTCTCCGAGCTTCAAGTTGTCCTCGAAATTCAGAACTTGATAGCGGGAGCAACCGGGGCATGGAATTTCCCAACGATGCTGGTCGCTTGCCCACCATGCATCCTCAGAATCGACTCCATGCCCCGGTACTGTGGGGGTAGAGAGGATTGTGAGCTTCTGAATTTCAGAGCCATCCATGCGGTGTCGAGCGTCCTCAAGGTTGTCCTCAACCATGCGGTCACGCTCATCCCACACTTCACAATCGACCGGAATTTCTTGTAGCTCGCGGTCGATGTTCGTGCCTCTGATGTAAAGATTGATCCCCTCAGCCTGTTTATGGAGGCGGTTATCGACGGTTTTGAATTTCCCGCGAAGATACGGGCTTGCGTCGATCATCGGATCAATCCGAGCTTGCACGAACGGGATGGCTCCGGTCTTAAGCGGCAGCAAATACAAATGGTTCCAGCGCCGCTCTGTAATCCACTGCAACGTTCGAACGAGGAACGTCACGGTAAAGGCCGTCTGAGCGGCCTTTGGAATTACAATTTCGTCTGAGGTATCTCGGATCACTTGCCTGATGTATTCCCGCCCCTCAAGGGTGAATGGACGGCCATCCACTCTCAATTCCATGTTTAGTGCCCATTCATCGGGTCTAGCAAGTGCCCTGATGGGATTGAAATGTCCTCCCACCGGGGATTGCATTTTCTTGGAAATTGAAAGTGATTTGGCCATTTCAGAAGGCATGTGAATTCGGCGTCTCCGAGGACGCATTTCACATAGTAATAGAGGGGGCTGATAACACCCTTGAAATAGCCGAAGGGCCGAGTCGCCCCGGCCCTTCAGTTGCCCGAATGCCAGCCGTCAGAGGAAGGCGAGCATCGAACCATATTACCCCCTCTCGGGGGCCAGTCAAACCCGCTTGGTTGAGCGCTTTCCTTTCTTCTTAATTTCAAACGCCGTTTCCTTGTTGAAACATTTGCATTTCACGTTGGGGTCTGTCGCTAAATGCCCATGTTCACACTCGAATTCGGCCAGTGGAAGCCGCTGATCGCGGTCAGTCAGTCCAGCCAGCGGACTGATATGAAAATGCGGTTCCAAGTTGACAACTATCTTGTGATGATGGTTGAAGAAGTCACTAGCTGCCAACCTTCCCGCCCTTCTTATAGATTGAATTTACCTTTTGACGCAATGTTCGACCCCTTCCTTGTTCCTCTGCTTTGGCAAGATAAATTCGGGTGCCCTCTTCCTTCCCGTATTCCTGCACAAATTCCTTGTACGCCTTCTGAGCGCCTTTGGTTTGTGCTGAAATTTTAAAAGGCAGCTTGGCCATTTAGGTGTAAACGGTTCCCCAATAGTGAATTGAAGTTCCCCACCCGTAAACGTGCGCCTTGAATTGCGAATAGGCACCGCCGTTGACTTGAGCCGAGTGAAGGTCGCCGCACTGCGTCCAGATAATTCCACCAGCCGGATCGAAATATGCGTCACCATAAGCGTGAGCGTTGGGAGCGCACGAGGGGCCAACAAATCCGGAAGTGGACACATAAGCCACTCGCCAATTGTTATATCCGCAAAGCGTCGTCGCGCCGCCTGTAGGCCCGGTGTACGGAACCCACACGTCAAAATTACAATGCGTTCCGCCGCCCGGATCGCAAGTAACTCCGCAAGTCGTATCCGGAGCTACAGTTTTCGTTGTAGTTGAATTTGGAGTTGCTGCATGCGCTTCCTGATGATGGCCGATAATTACAGCAAAGGCCAAAAGCGTCAAAACAAGTGCAAGAATTCTTTTCATGCCTTCCTCCTATGAAATTAGAGTCCAATGATCCGGCGTTCCGTGATCGCAACGCCAGAAGTGCTGCTGCACGTAGAGCGTGACGCCGTAGTAGCTCGGGCCGCACTGAGGAAGCTGAACATAGCCGCCTCCATCCCCGCCAATGTTGGAATCCGTACTTGCGTCCGCCGAACAAACGAACGCGAGCGCCACCAACAGAATTACAACTAGTTTCATTCAGCTACCTCCACTCGTCGTGGTCGCAGAGAGGCTTCCGGGTATTCCTTGCCAGTCTCCGCGTAATTTTTCAAGCGGAACCAAAGCATTTGATCCTCTCCGTCGAATGCATGCTCTTCAAACACGCGCTGCAATTTGTTTGCTTCCTCCCGTGTCAATTTCATGCTCCACACTTCCCACAATAATCGTTGAATGGCTTACCGTGCTGGCAGAGACGAATTTTATTTCCGTCTGCGCCTTTTCCGAAATGATCCTCGATACTTCCTGCCGTATGCCTTGGCTTTCGCGCTGCCCTGACGCCGCTTAATAGAGAGAAACGCGGCGATGGCTTGTTTTCTGCTTTTCGGTCTTGGCATTTCAATTTCACTTTCTCCCGCCCTTCTTGTCGGGGCTAACTTGAGCGTCAAGCGCCTGCTGTAGCCGCACCATCTCGGCCTCAACAGCATCGATATCAGCCATGCTTCCGCTGAGTTCCTGCTGCAAGAACGGGTTGTACCTCGGATCTTCTGCTAGGCGCTCCATGAGGTAACCGATAAAGCGGCGCACACGGAGCAGCGGAGTCTTGTCGGGGCTAGCCGGGATACCACCACCGACCGGGACGTGACGGATACCGCCGCCCGTTGAGCAGGTCGGGCAAGCCGAGCCGACGTAGGAACCGTGGATGCCGCAAGTGTTCGGCGGAAGCGGTGTCGTGCTGCTCATGCTGCTCCTTCCGGGGTCTTGTCGGGGCTAGCCAACCCGATCACCTACTCGTAGAGCCAATTTCCGAGCTTCGTCGTACCAGTAGAGCGCAGTTACTGCGAGGTCGCGGCGGTCTGGCTCGGTCAGGCCATGCTTCGCGTCCACTAGCTCGCGCTCGGTCAGCCTCGGGGTCTTGTCGGGGTTAGATTTCATTCTCCTGAGTCCACCGGAAGAGTCCTGAGCCGTTCCTTGGAAAAGACTTCACTTGAAATCTTTCCGTTGCGAATGTGGCTCATGTGCCGACGATCCCCGGTCGGGATGATGATTCTCCCGTCCTTTGGAATTTCACTCTTGTTGTCGTTCAGTGCCGCGAGTTCGTCGGCTCGGTTACGCTTATTTCTTGCCACTTCATCACCATCCTTCCGTTGAAATACCCTGTCGGCTCAGTCCGCAAGTGTTCAGGATCACCGAACTTCTTCTCCATTGAAATTACTTCGTCAGTGCATTCCCAATAGCCAGCGTCACCATCCTTTCTCAGAGCTTTCATGATCGCACCGACCGCTTCCGACATTTCTTCGCCTAGCTCGTCCTTGTCTGTACCCCGCGCTTCGATCCTGAATCTAGTGATGCCCATAGAACGCCTGCCTTCGAATTTTCATTAGGAGTCGGCCCAAGTGGTTCTCACCACGATACAAGCCGTCAACAATTACTTTTCCCCAAAACGTGTCGCCCCAATTGTTCCCCTCGATCAATCGCTCGGGATAAGTGTCGAGAAGCATTTCCAAAAGCGTCTCGTTTTCCTCCGACTTTCCCAGGAACTTCTTTTTCAAAAGCGATTCCATTACGTCGATCCGCACGTTCTCCCAATCGTGGCGAAGCTCGACCTTTCGGCCCATCCGTTTTGCTGCGCCAGGAGTTTGAGCCATAGCAATTTCAGACTTCGCACCGAGGTTATGCGTCTTTGCGGCCTGAAAAGCATGTTCGACCGTCGGGAATGGAATGTTTTCTACCGTGATAGTTACCGGGTAGAAATTGGAGAGAAAGGCGTAATCGCCTGAAAAAGAGGTAATCGAGTTTTGGTAGCCAGGAACAGGAATTTCACTACCCATGAAACGGCACCGCCGAGTGGCATACAAAGGTGTCGCCGTCGATCACCCGATCAACTACTGCGTCAAGGTGAGTTGTCAGCAAGGCAAGTCTCATCCGAAACCTCCTAGTCTATTTCCCCATCCGGGGTTGAAATTATTGGGGGCAGGCGTCTTGGAAACCTACCCCCAACGATGAGCGAACTGTGAAATTAGGACTCGGACTGATCGCCGCCCTGTGAACCGCCGTCGGCTGGCGTATCGCCCTCGTCCGTGCCCTCATCGGTTCCGGGCTGCGGAGCGGTGTCCTCCTGCTCGCCCTCCGGTGGGGTCTGCTCAGTATCCATGAATCACCCCCTTTGAAATTTTGGGGGTAGCCCTTGCTTGGAGTCGAGGAAGGGGAGTTCCTACGATTGACACGAGCTACCCCCTTGTGCCGCCGTTAACAATACCACCGTTGTCAAGATTGGTCAACCGGGCACGAGCTTCTGCCGCCCATCGCTCCAAGATTTCAATTTGTAATCTGAGCGAGGCGTGAGTTTTGATCGGCGAGAAGCGAATCCGAAGAGCTTCTGACCTAGTTCGAAATTCGTATCCACGTTTGCGAAGAACGACGTGAAGAGAATTCTGCATGCTCTTGGACGACGCATACCCGAGCGCGCCCCACAGCTTGTCTGAAATTTCCTTAAGGCTTAGCCCTGTCTCGTACAAATCGACTATGGCTTGCAGATCGGAATTCTCGATCTTGGCTTTCATCGATTTCCGCGCTGGAATTCCGCGAGCCTCCCTATCCGCGTTTCCGACTTCAAACCGGACGAGTTCTTGAAATTCCTCAGAAACCCCCGGCGGCGGTGTTTTCAGCCACGGCTCAAAATCGCGGATCGCCCGCTCCGAAAGATTCTTTGATCCCTCGCGGCGGAGCTTTTCATATTCCCGAGTGTGGTACGCCTTTTCCATCGCGCCGTGCTTCGTCGGCGGGACGTACTTGTTTTTGGTTTTCACGTCACTGACTCCAAATACGAGATGCCTCGTGCTTCAAGTTCTTTCAAAATTTCTTGCAAGTCGATTTGATATCTGCCGAGCCAAGGAACAGCGACGAGAACAGGCTTGCTTGGTCGGACGCCGTGAAGGTGCCAACGATCCTTGATATGCCTACAGCGCCGCGCATCTAATTCTTCATTCTGCGCGACAAGTATAAATTGATCCCTGTACGCGGCTACGATAAAAGTTGGTTCGGTTTTTTCCATCCCCGCCTCCAAACCATCCGAGTTTTGTAATTGAGCATAAACGGGGAGAACACCATCCCCGCCAATAATGCTCTCCCGCTCAAACCGAAAGCATCTACCTCTCGGTTCGTGAAAAAAGATTATCACCGCTGTCAAGGGTAGGACAAGGGTGGGCAAACAGGATAAAGGATAATTTCAAAAAGCTCCCATTTCGCGGGGTTCCCTCCGTTTCGTTGACCCCTCAGAAAGCCCCCGGCTACATGCGCGTGGGGCACGAGAAGCCTTCCTGTGCATTCCTAGACCCCATGATCTATCGGGTATGGAGTCCCTTGGCACGAGAGAGAAAGCCCCCGCCTTTTTTGACGAAAAATCCTGTGTATAAGCGCCCCCGCAGTGTGACGCTGAAAAAGCCCTGCAAATTACAACTTTCCGGTGATAGCAAGATTGAAATTTATTGGGATGGTTGAGCCAAAACTCATATGCTTTTGAAATTGTATATAGCATCGATATCAAGGTTTCCGAACGACCGTTAGGGTGAGCTTTTCAGAGGGTCGATTTCAGGGAATCTGCGAAGGGATTGAAATGAAATTCTGCGGGGAGTCCTAGGGTCGAATCCCTGTTCGATCAAGTTTGAAATTCCAGGGTAGCGCTAGGGGTAGTTCTCCCTCTTCGATCCCCTTAGGTTTTTTCTACTAGTGCAGTGTGTTTGATTGCCCCGAAACAGGAACGACAAGGGTAGGGATACAGTCTGAAATCTAGGCTGCTCTAGCGGGGTTATCTCCCTACTGTTCTAGGGGTATTCGGGTGATCCCTCGCGCCGCGAAATTGGGTCTACTTGAAATCCGGATTTTCCCTAGGCCGCATGCGGGATTATGGGTAGTTGTAATTGAGCCCTAGCGGGCATGTTTTCGGGGTATCTGAGGGTAGGCCGTTTCTATCGACTCTTGAAATGAAATTAGAGCTTTTCTCCGCGCTATCGGAAGCGCTTGAAAACGCTCCACCCGAAAGAGGGATTAGGCGGATTTCCCTCGGTGCCGATGGGTCAAGCTCAATGGTTACTTGGCACGAGGATACGAGGATTCCCCTAGGACGCTCTGAGAGCGTTTCTAAGCCCGCGAAATGGTTCGGCCTAGCTCGACTCTTGCCTAGCCGGAATCGAAGGCTTACGCGCCGAATCAATCGCGATTCCCTCGCGCGCGCGGACGTGGCGCGGACGATGCGCAACCCGAACTAACTCGCAACCCTCTTTGAAATTTGCTACTCTCTGATTTCCCCTTCGGGGGAACGCGCCAGACATAGCAGGAACCGGAGCAGGGATCAACGGCGACCGATTGCTCACTAGGCCGCTAAATAGAGTCTCCGAGCGAATACCGGGAAATGCGCAAGTGAAGTGAAATTCCCTTCAGGCGGAACGAGGATTCGACCGCGCTGGAAATTGGAATTTCCCCTAGTAGATTCGGGGTAGGCCGTTCAAGTTTGAAGCTTGCGGAACCGCGCACGGTCGAAGAGGGAGAAACCGAAATCCGTACAGGCGTCTAAGAGCCGAATTCTGCTCGGGGGAGAAAAGTAACTGAACGATCATTCTCAGCGTTTCACTAGCCGCTGTTCTCTTCGGCTGGACGCTGAGACTCAATAGAGCGATTGACCGAACCATTCCGACAGAAAGGTTCGATCATGACCCAGCGAGATTTTGAATTCATCGCTTCGATTTTGGCAGAAGCCGAAACCATGATTCACGAAGCTCACGGAGATATCGGCGCTGACCGAATCCGCAATTTCATTCGTCAGCGTTTCGAAGATGAACTAGCGAAGCGGCATCCCCGTTTCGACCGTGGCCGATTCGACGTAGCCGCTTCACCTATCGCCAATGCCGAACTACGTCAGCGGATTATCGATTCGCTGAACAAGTAAGCCCAATTCGAAATTCGGTCAATCGTTCTATTGAGTCTCAGCGTTTCATCCGACAGAAAGGGAACAAGTGTCTAAGGAATTCCGATACGGAACCAAGCGCTACATGATCGCCGAACTAGTCGAAAACGGGCTCAATCGAATTTCCGTTTTCCAGAAGCTTCGGCCAATGGTAGAGCAGCAAATTCCGCCAATGGTTTTCAAGCGAAACGTTAAGGGTCAGGGTCGCCAGCCTAAACCGCTTTCGGAGCAATTGATTGAACTCAAAAACGAGATCAATCGCGTGTTTGCTCTACTCGGTCATGCCGACGACGGAAGCTTGACCGCTGACGATTCCGAACCAATCGCGGACGTTGAAATTCCGGAAGAGGAAGAGCTAGAGGAAACGCAAGAGGAAGAAGAAGAAGAGCGGAAGCCCGTAGCGTCAGGGAAGGTCAAGATCAAAAACGAGCTTGAGAAATTCCTTCGGCGCGTCAGAGAAATTCGGAAGTTCTGCGAAGATAGAGCCGAGCTTTCCGAACCAATCGACTCGATTTCAATTCGTCCCGCGATGGCTGCGGGTCAATTGATTCCAGCGGGCATTCCTGCCGACGCTCTCTTGGATTCAATGACTATGCATTGGCCAAAAGACGTGCGCAGGGATGCGGGTATCTCAGACTTCGATTTCGTTTCGTTCTCGCTTGAAATTCTTGCGAAGCGCGGAATTACTGAAGTGATGGGAAAGCCTGTTCACAAGCTCTTCGGTTATGCCTTGATTCTTGCGGAGTGCCGACAACCAATCATGTTGATCGGCCCAGCCGGAACGGGGAAGAGTCACCTAGCTAGGCAACTAGCGGATTACCTTGAAATTCCCTACAAAGAAACACCGATGAGTCCTGGCGCGACGCGCGGAGACTTGCTCGGGCGCCACACTGTAGGCGGATTCATTCCAGCCGCATTTCCTGAAATTTATGCGGGTGGCGGGATCTTCAATTTCGAGGAAATGGACGCTAGTGATTCCTCGCTTTTGATCGTGCTCAATAACGCTCTTGCGGGAAACAAGCTCTACAATTCCGCGAACGGTGAAGAGTATGAGCGAAGCGAGGATTTCATCGCAGTATCGACCGCTAACACCTTCGGCCTAGGCGCGAATCGCGACTACACTGCACGAGAGCGATTGGACGCCGCAACAATTGACCGATGGCGGATGGGTCGAATTTGGATTCCGCTGGACGAGAACGTCGAGGAATCCTTGCTCTACAACTAACCAATTAGCCGCTTGAGAACAGCGGCTAGTGAAGCGCTGAGAATGGACGATTAGTTGAGCTTCACTGAGGGCTAACCTTCGGTCGAATGAAATCCGACAGAGAGGAAATTCTCGTGAAGCGAATCGTCAACACCTTCCCTGCTAAGTGTCGCGATTGCGGCGGAATCCTTCCAAAAGGATCGACCGTAAAATGGGCTGAAGGTTT
>Ga0207661_10000081_pt1 | contig 66494 bp, 60 predicted proteins | sample KBSC713LmetaG_FD_184337 | JGI IMG/M metagenome (GOLD analysis project Ga0207661, IMG submission 184337) | Corn rhizosphere microbial communities from Kellogg Biological Station, Michigan, USA - KBS C7.1-3L metaG (SPAdes) (version 2) | ecosystem: Host-associated > Plants > Roots > Rhizosphere ...
CCACCGTCGGCTCCTCCCAGCCGAAGGCGCGATACACCTGGGCATAGCGTGGCGCGCTGGAGATGTACTCCTCGCCCCGAATCACATGGGTGATGTCCATCAGATGATCGTCGATGATGTTGGCGACGTTGTAGGTGGGATAGCCATCCGACTTCAGCAGGATCATGTCGTCAATCGTGCTGTTGTCAAAAGTGATGTCGCCGCGCAGGAAGTCGTGGTAGGTGGTCGTCCCCTCGATGGGCGCGGCGAACCGAATCACTGAGGGCAATCCCTCCACCTCGTTGGCGGCGCGTTCCTCCGGCGTCAGATAGCGGCAACGGCGATCATAGCGCGTTGGCTGTTTGCGCGCCTCCTGATCGGCACGCATCTGCGCCAGCCGCTCCTCGGTGCAGTAGCAGCGGTAGGCATCGCCCTGCTCGATCAGCTGCTCGCCATACTCGCGGTAGAGATCGAGCCGCTCCGACTGCGTATATGGGCCATAAGGACCGCCAACATCCGGCCCCTCATTCCACTCCAGCCCGAGCCACTTCAGCCCCTCCTGAATCGCCTCGAGCGAACCAGGCACTAACCGCTTGCGGTCGGTATCCTCCACCCGCAGCACAAACTTGCCGCCAGTATGTCGCGCCGCCAGCCACTCGAAGAGCGCCGTGCGGTAATTGCCAATATGTGGAAATCCCGTGGGACTCGGCGCATAGCGCGTGCGCACGGGCACCGTATCCTTCATACGATCAGCCATAACGAACCTCTATGATTGTAACGTTGTCTCTCACGTTCGGTTGCCAGTTCTTCCTGCCTGATGCCGGGCCTCGGCCAGTTAGACGCGGCCCATCAGCGGATAGTGGAACGGCTCACCCTTGAACGCCTTTACGGCGCCGATGATGCTAAAAACGATGGCGACGATCTGTATGGCAAATAAAACTCCCCATACGATGAAGAAACCACCAAAAAATCCTGCCATCGACGGATATGGCACGTTGCCGCTAGGTGTGAGAGCAAACATGCTCGTAAAAACTATGATGTAGCCAGGGATCAAAATCGCCATCTCGACTACGAACAACCCGACCTGGAAGAAAAACGCCTGCTTCGACTGCTGCGCTGCGTAGGGCGCCTTTCCACGGTTCACCAGCCAGAGTACCAGCGCCACCCACGGTGCGCCGAAGAAGATGCTCAGATGCGCCAGCCCGGCCATCACCGTCTGGTTATCGTTGGATTTCGGGAGCGCATAGCCCGGACCCGCGTACGCTGGCGGATAGCCATACTGCGGTGGCGGTGGCCCCCAACCGCCGGGTTGAGCAACCGATGGAGCGGGTGGCGGCAGTGGCGTGCGCAGGTCGGGGCGTTGCGCATACAGCGCCTCCAGGATCTGCCACGCGTGCGGCGGATCGACGGGCGTCGCCGAGGCATACTGACCGTTCGCCATGCGCCAGGCAACGGCGGGCAGCGCTTGCGCGCCCTGCGGGGCTGCTGGGTCATTGACCAGCCCGGCCCAGGCGATTTCCGCCAGTGGATAGGAGGCGCCTGCCACCTCCAGCTGGTCTGGCCAGACGCTCAAAGCGCCGCCACTACGTAGCTGGATCCCTATCAGCGTGGCCCCACTACTCGCTCCCGTACTACTCATCCTTCGTGCAATCCTCTCATCATCAATTATGTTGGCTGCTGCCCAGCCGCTACTTCGAGGCCTGCGCCAGCGCCCGCGCAATGACCATGCGCTGAATCTGATTGGTCCCCTCGTAGATTTGCGTGATCTTGGCGTCGCGCATCATCCGCTCGACCGGGAACTCTTTCATGTATCCATAGCCGCCAAGCACCTGGATGGCGTCATTGGTGACCGAGATCGCCGCATCGGAGGCGAACGTCTTGGCGATGGCCGATTCGCGGCTGAAGCGCGGCGTTCCCGCATCCATCAGCTCGCCGACATGGTAGATGAGCTGGCGCGCCGCCTCCACCTGAATGTCCATATCGGCCAGCATGAACTGGATCGCCTGATTGTCCCAGATCGGCTTGCCAAACTGCACCCGCTGCTTCGCATATTCCACTGCGAAGTCGAGCGCTCCCTGAGCGATGCCCAGCGCCTGGGCCGCGATGCCTGGGCGTGTGCGGTCAAGCGTCGCCAGCGCAATCTTGAACCCTTCACCCTCTTTGCCGAGCAGATTGTCCGCTGGAATCTCGCAGTCCTCGAAGACCAACTCACCGGTCTGCGAGCCGCGAATGCCCATCTTATTCTCGACCTTGCCCATGTGGAAACCGGGACGGTCACCTTCGACGACGAAGGCGCTGATGCCGCGCGTGCCCTGGTCGCTGGTCACGGCGAAGACCGTATTGATATGGGCAACGCCCGCGTTGGTGATGAAATGCTTCAACCCGTTGAGCACATACGTATCGCCGCGCTTCTCGGCGCGCGTGCGCATCGCGCCTGCATCGGAGCCGGAGCCAGGCTCGGTCAGCGCGTAGGCCGCCAGCCACTCGCCACTCGCCAGCTTTGGGATGAAGCTTTGCTTCTGCTCGTCGGTTCCCGCCAGCAGAATGGGCAGCGAACCAAGTTGCTGGACGCAGAGCAGCAGCGAAGTGGTAGCGCATGCTTTGGCCAGTTCTTCGATCACCATCAGGATACTCAGCTCGCTCGATCCCAGCCCGCCGTACTCTTCCGGGAACGGCATCGCGAAAATATCCTGCTGCGCGAGCAATTCCTTCATATCCCATGGAAACTCGCCAGTCGCGTCGATCTCAGCGGCGCGGGGGGCGACCTTCTCGCGCGCCAGATCGCGCACCATATCGATGAGCATCTTCTCTTCGGATGCCAGTTGGACGGCCATACAGCACGCTCCTTTGCGTTTCTGCGACTGCGTATCTCTGTGTCTGATTCGCCTATCTATCGTCTTCTCATGAACTCGCCGCGCCATCAACGCGCCCACTTGCCGATATCGCGCGCCACGAATCCAGAAATGAAGGGACACCCACGCATTATACGTGCGGGCGCAATCGAGCGTCAAACAGACACCAGGGCAGCCAGGCAGCCATCCAAGACGCGCTTGCTACACAGGGCATTAAATGGTATACTGCGAGTGAGCCGAGACCGTCCCGGAAATATGCTTCTGAGCGAAAAGTGGGTTATCTGTCCCACTTTTTTGTCTTATGTGGGCTGATTCCAGGGGCGACACAACTCGGAGCGCGCCGCGTAGCGCGGGGTGGCATCCGACAATAGGTCGGGGAGGCGTGGGATGATCTCACGCCTTCGTCGTGTTTCATGCCAGGACGCGGTCATGTGCAACCGCTACCAGCGCGTGGGAAGGAGAAAACTATGCGAACCGAATTTCAAGCAGCAATCGCCCAATTGATTCATGAAAAAGGTCTTCCACAGGATAAGGTGATGGCCGCGGTCGCCAACGCGCTGCTGGCCGCTTATCGCAAGAGCACGGACAGTGGTGAGAATATTCGTATCGAGGTCGAAGGCAACGGCGAAGTGAAGAGCTGGGCATCGAAGCGTGTCGTGGCGCAGGTGCAGGATCCCATGCATGAGGTGTCGCTTGCCGAGGCGCAGCAGCGCGACCCACATGCGGCACTTGGCCAGCAGGTTGATGTCGAGGCGCCTGAAATATTCAACAAGATTCCCGCACAGGCCGCCAAGCAGATTATCCTGCAACGCATTCGCGAGGCCGAGCAGGAGTTTCTGTTCGAGTCGTATCAGGATCAGCTTGACGACCTCGTCATCGGCACCGTCCTGCGGCGTGATGAAGGCGGCGCGTATGTGCTGGACCTGAACAAGATCGAGGGACTGCTCGAGGCCAAAGAGCAGATTCCCGGCGAGCGTATGCGTGTCGGGCAGCGCGTGCGCGTCTATCTCTACGAGCTGAAGCGCGGCGGGGGACGCGGCGTGCAGGCGTTGGCATCACGCACGCACCGCAACATCATCAAGCGTCTCTTCGAGCTGGAGGTGCCTGAAATCTATGATGGGCAGGTAGAGATTAAGGCCATCGCGCGCGAGCCAGGAAGCCGCTCGAAGGTCGCCGTCTGGGCGCGTCAGGAGGGGATTGATCCCATCGGCGCCTGCGTCGGCGTGCGGGGCACGCGAATCAATAACGTCATCAACGAACTGAACGGCGAGAAGATCGACATCATCCTCTGGGACCCCGATCCGGCGAAGTTCGTGGCCAACGCGCTCAGCCCAGTGAAGCCGATCTCGGTGGAGCTACGCGAATCGGACCACACCGCGCTGGTGATCGTGCCGGAGCGGCAGCTTTCGCTGGCGATTGGCAATCGGGGACAGAACGCCCGGCTGGCGGCGCGGCTGACCGGATGGCGCATTGATATCGTGCGGCCCGAAGGACAGCCCGCGCCCAGCAATGAGTCAACGACGGCTGCTTCATTCGAGGTGTAGGCGTCAGGAAGGTGAGAGACATGCCCACATCGCAACCGCCGACGAAGAAGCCTAAACAGCCGCAGCGTCCGCGCCACGTGCCGCAGCGCACGTGTATCGTCTGCCGCCAGGTGCGCCCGAAGCGCGAGTTGATCCGCGTCGTGCGCACCCCCGCTGGCCATATCGAGCTCGACCCCACCGGCAAGAAATCGGGCCGGGGCGCGTATCTCTGCGCCCGGCGCTCGTGCTGGGAGCCAGCGCTCCATCAGGGTCGACTGGAGCGCGAGTTCGAGATGGCCATCCCAGCGGAGGACCGTCCGGCACTGGAAGCGTATCTCGACTCACTCCCACCGGAGCCGACGCCGTCACCCGGCAAAAAGCCAGCCCGGCAGCGCGAGAAACCTGCCGCTCCTGACCAGTAAACACAGCACGGCCCCCTCACCAACAGGGCGAGGGGGCTAGCTTTTCTCTCCAAACGATCAGGTGCGTTCGGGCGTCCAGGAGGGCGGGTCGCTAGCAGGGAAGGACTCCATCGAGGATTTCGTCACCACATCGTCGGCGTGCTGCTGCGACTCCTCGTGCGTCGGCCCGCTGACCTGGTCTGACGGTGGCTGGCGTTGCTGGCCTTTCGACGCGCCGCTCACGGGGATTTGCCGCGCCTTCGCCGTCTCCGCCTTGGGAATTTCCAGCACTAGCACACCCTGCTCGAATCGCGCGGTCGCTCGATCGGCGTCGAGTGGCGCAGGAAGCGTCAGCGAGCGGTAGAACGAGCCGGAACGCCGCTCGTGCAGAATCCAGTTCTCGTCGTCGTCGCGGTCACCTTTGCGCTCCCGCTCGCTGGTCGTCGCGCCGCGAATGGTGAGCACATCGCCCTGCACGGTAATCTGCACATCTTCAGGCTTGATGCCCGGCAGCGAGGCGCGTATTTCGTACGCATCGCCTCGCTCGATGACATCGAGCGGCATGGCTCCGCGCATCGCCGGAAGGATAGATCCCGCGGGTCGCAAGAAACTCTCCTGAATCAACCGTTCCATCGCATCGCGCAGGCTCATCATGTCGCGCAACGGCTCCCATCGTTCCATAGACATTTTGTCGAGCCTCCTTCTTCTGCCATGTCGGCCACTCGTTGCCGACACTTTCCGCGTCTCGCGTCCCGGGCTAAGACGTATCGTTTGGTTGTCTGACAGACCTGCCAGAGCATGTGGGCAGCACAAATTATGCCAGCAGACCCGGTTATGGGACATGCTGGCAGTATTGTTCGTGCGGCGTTGCGGCGCAGATATGCAGGTAGGCAAGACACGCTTTACTGGCTATAAGCCGGCGAAAACATCATCCTCGGGCGTGGGATAGGCGCGGTCTGAGATCGGCGGCGGGGCCAGCACAGAGGTCTCACTTCCCATAAATTGGCGAAGCTGCTCTGGCGTCGCCTGCGCAAACGGGCTGTCCGACGGCATCTGGGTCGCGTGCGCTCGCATGGATTGGAGCTTTGCGGCGAACTCGGCGTCATTGATGGTCACCACCGTCGTTATCTCCGCTTCGGGGGTTCCCATCTCCTCCAGTGGAATCGTGCCCGCGTCGCCACCGGGAATGAAGTCCTGCCCCTGCTTGCGCGCCTCCGCGGCCATTGCCAGCATGCTCTCGCGCGGGAACTCGGTGTAATAGACCTTGCGAACGCGATGCGGCGCAAGGCCGGCCGCGATCTGCTCTGGGTAGCGCGTCGAATCGGCGGCGGCGGCAATTGCGGCCAGCGTATACCGGTGGATCGCCATGTGGTCGGGGTGACCATAGCCACCGTTGGCCGCAAACGTCGCGACGACCGCCGGGCGGAAGCGGCGAATGTGCGAGACGATACGCCCGACCGCCTCCTGCTCATCGGCATTGGCAAGCTGCCCGTCAATGTAATCGAGAAACGAGACATCATGCACGCCGACGGCGGCACAGGCGGCTCGTAGCTCGCCCTCGCGCACCTGACCGAGATTTTCGGGCGTCGCCAGCGCGGGATCGGCAATCTTGCCGACCTCGCCGCGTGTGGCGCAGACAATCGCCGCCGGATGCCCGCGCATCGTCGCCCGTGCCAGCGTGCCCGCCAGCTGAAACGACTCGTCGTCTGGATGCGCGAATATCCCCATAATGCCAGGCAGGTTGCCCGGCGCATCACTCATCGTCATCGCTGATTCATCCGTTCCTGCTCATCGAACGATCCTAGTTCTTCTCGCTCAGCCCTGGAGTTGCGACCAGACCCGGCGCGTTCTGATCGTGTGGCTCCTGTTGGCCGCGCTGCTCTGGCGGGACGGGCTTCCCACCCCGCGACCGGCCGCTCTCAAGCGCGATGGTCAGCACCTCACGCGCATCATCGACCGGGTAGAAATGCATCTCGTCGCGCAACTCCTGCGGAAGCTCTTCGAGATCATACTCGTTCCGATGCGGGAAAATCACCGACCGGATGCCTGCCCGATGCGCCGCCAGCACTTTTTCTTTCAGCCCGCCAATCGGCAGCACTTTGCCGCGCAAGCTAATCTCGCCGGTCATCGCCACATCCGACCGCGCCCGGCGGCCCGTCACCAGCGAGACAATCGCCGTCATCATGGTCACCCCCGCCGAAGGGCCATCTTTGGGGATCGCGCCTTCCGGGACATGGATATGAAACGCGCGATTCTCGAAAGCGGTCGAATCTATGCCGAGTGCCTCAGCGTTCGAGCGCACATAGGTGAGCGCCGCCATCGCCGATTCCTTCATCACATCGCCCAGCTGGCCTGTGAGCGTCAGCGTATTTTCGCGGCTGGGCATCATCGCCGCCTCAATGAAGATGATATCGCCGCCGACGGGCGTCCAGACCAGACCGGTCACCACACCAGGACGATCCAGCCGCTCCGCTGTCTCCTCGAAGAAACGTGGTCGGCCTAGCAGCTCGCGCAGACTCTCGGGCGAGACCGCGACTGGGCCAGGCTGCCCTTCAGCAATCTGACGCGCCACCTTGCGGCAGACTGAACCAAGCTCGCGCTCTAGGTTGCGCACGCCCGCCTCGCGAGTGTAGCCGCGAATGATGGCCGACACCGTCTCATCAGGAATGCTCAGTTCATCAGCCTTCAGACCATTGGCGGCGATCTGCTTCGGCATCAGGAAGCGCCGGGCGATATGGAGCTTCTCTTCTTCGGTATAGCCGCTCAGCTCCAGAATCTCCATGCGGTCGCGGAGCGGCGCTGGAATCGGGTCGAGCGAATTGGCTGTCGCGATGAACATGACCTTCGAGAGGTCGAATGCCAGATCGAGGTAATTATCGCGGAAAGAGAAGTTCTGCTCCGGGTCGAGCACCTCCAGCAGCGCCGAGGATGGATCACCGCGCCAGTCGGAGGCAAGCTTATCGACCTCATCCAGCATGAAGACTGGGTCGTTCGTCCCCGTGCGCCGAATCGACTGCAAAATGCGCCCTGGCATCGCGCCGATATAGGTGCGACGGTGGCCGCGAATCTCGGCCTCGTCGTGGATGCCACCCAGCGACATGCGTACAAACTCACGACCCAACGCGCGCGCAATCGAATGGCCGAGCGAGGTCTTACCAACCCCCGGCGGCCCGACAAAGCACAGAATCGGCTCGCGACTGGGTGCGGGAGCGCTGGCGCTGGCGTCCGCGGGCGTATCCGAGGTAGCGGCTTCCGCCTCGGCCTCGGCGCGGCGCACCTCCTTCAGGTGTCGCACCGCCAGATACTCGAGGATGCGCGCTTTGATCTTCTCCAGGTCATAGTGGTCCTCATCCAGCACCTCACGCGCATGGGGCACATCAATACTCTTGCCCGTGCTCTTGCTCCAGGGCAGTGAGATGATGAGGTCGAGATAGGTGCGAATGACGGAGTATTCCGGCGAGGCAGCGGGCAGTTTTTCGAGCCGCGAGAGCTCGCGCTGAGCCTCTTTGTAGGCTTCCTCAGGCATATGCGCCTGCTCGATTTTGTCGCGCAGCTCATTGACGGTGGCGGCCTCTTCGCTCTCTTCACCCAGTTCCTTCTGGATGGCCTTCATCTGCTCGCGCAAGAAATATTCCTGCTGCGCCTTGCCCATCTCCTCCTGCGCCTGGCTCTGAATCTTCCGCCCAAGCTCCAGCACCTCCAGCTCATGCGTCAGGAAGCGATTGACCTTGAGCAGTTTCTCACGCACCGAATCGAGCTCAAGCAGCTGCTGGCGAAGCTCGAGGTCCATCTGGGCACTGCTGGCAATCAGATAGACGATCTGGCGCGGCTCCTCGACATTGAGCGCCGCCAGAGCCAGCTGATCGGGCAGATATTGCACCAGGTTGACGAGCCGCTGAAACATGTCGCTCGCGTTGCGTTGCAACGCCTCGATCTCGACGCCCTCCTCAGGCGCCTCGGGCAAGAGATGGACCTTCGCCCGCAGATACGGCTCTTCCGCCACGAACTCATCAATGCCGATACGCTCCAGCCCCTGCACAAAGATTTGCAGCGTGCCCTCGGGCATCCGCAGGAGACGGGCGATGCGCGCGACGGTGCCGACGCGATAACAGTCATCTGGTCCCGCGTCTTCGACGGAGTCGTCCTTCTGCGCTACCAGACCTACTATGCGCGACCCGCGCATAACGTCGTCTATGAGGCGGATCGAACGCTCTTTACCTACCCCAAGCGGGATCATCGCGAACGGATAAACGACGGTATCCTTGAGCGGCAGAATCGGCAACTCGTCGGGAATCTCGAGCGTTGGCTCCTGGCGCGCTTCCTCATCGCCCTCTTCTTCATCGCTCGCTTCCTCACCTGCGCTGCTCTCGAGAGACTCATCATCAGTCAACTCGCCGTCGGGTTCACTGAGACTCGTCTCAACGTCTCCTACGACCGGTTCGCGTTCACCGTCTGGCTGATGCTCATCGGCTGGTACAGCACTGGTATCACTATCAGGCACAGTGACCGCCTCATCATCAGCGCCTTCAGAGTTATCAGCGTTATCAGCGCCATCTTGCCCAGACGCGAACCCCGGCACGACTCGCGGTAGGGGAATTGTGGGCGTGTCTGGCAATCCTCCGAAGGTCTCATCTGGCACGGAGTCCGCTGGCAGCCGATCAGCCCAGGGATCATTCGGGCGCTCGTTGCGCGACTCGTCGTCATCCTGTGGCGGCCTATCCGGGGGCAAATCATCACGCATGCGATGTCTCCTTGGAATAGGAATACGCCAGCCTGCCAGTGGCTGGTTCACATATAATCGAGTGGCTGGCTGGGGACCAACTGGAAAGCTCTGACTCAGTGGTATCCGCTTCGGAATCCACATCCCCAGCCGCACCGTCGGATATCTTCCCTGATTCCTCGGGCGTCGCGCTTCGCCGTGGCAAGGTGACGCGCAGGAAGCCGTTCTGGTAGACCGCGCTGGCCATCTCAGCCTGTATCGGTGTCGATAAATAGGCATCCGCACGAAATGGACCATAGCGAATCTGCGCCTCATGATAATACGTCTCTTCGTCGTAGTTGCTATCATCCACCCGCTGCCCCGTCACGACGATGGCGTTTGGGTAAAGCGTGATCTCGATGCTCTCCTCATCCATTCCAGCCAGCTCGATCTTGACCAGCACCGCGCTGGGCGTCTCGTGAATGTCCATCGCGGGCCGCCAGACGGCGCCTGGCTGCAGATAAGGATATTGCTGGCCTAGATGAAACATCGCCCCGCGCAGCGTGCGGTAATGTTGCTCCAGGCTGGGCGCGGCGTTGCCAGAATGGTAGATGACGGACTGTAACCGCAGACGCATTGTAATCGCTCCTCAAGACATCTGCTGCAAGACATCTGCTGCCCCTGGCAGTAGTGGCCCCCGGCCGATGCGCTGGTGCGCTGGCATCGCAACATCGGCCGGTATCTTTAGAGTATAGGCATATGCATGGCGTCCTGGCCACTTCGGCCCGATACCACTATGCATGTGCCCGACGGCTACTCAGGAACGAGCGGTAAATCTTGTTCTCCAGCGGCAAGCTCATCCCGGCACGCAGGGCAGAGTATCTGATACTCGGCGACCTCATCGAGCGCATCCGCGGGCGCTTCGGTCGCTTCACGCGCGGGGATGAGTGCGCCACAGCGCGAGCACTGCACATAGTTGGCCTGACCAAGCGTCTTACGCAGGCCGATTTCGTCTTCCTGCATGGTCACCCTCCCGATGTTGTTAGCGCGCTGATGGCGCGCCGACATGACAGCGTTTCGCAACATCATTATCAACCCCCTCCAGCGGGAACGTATCCGTTGAGGGGCATCCTCCATTATGACACATATGCCATGGCGAGACAGCAGCCAGGAAGCGCGCCGATGCCGCCGATGCCCATTACGACGCGCAAAGACAGCATTGTGATGCTCACGGAGACGCGGGCAGCGATGCCAGGAGCGCGCGGGCGTAGGCCTCGGCGACGGTCTGGCAGTCGAAATATGTCGCCTCGAACATGATCCGATACCGGCACTTCCAGCGGCGGGCGGCTGCGGGAGTGAGCCGAACGAGCGTGTATCCTTTCAGATGCTGCTCTAGCGCCAGTCGCAGATTGACCTCATCGCGCGCCCCAATCCCGCGCGCGGCAAGAGCCGCATCAAGGTCGTCCGGCAATCGGTCAGGAGAAGGCGCATCGGCCACGGGATTCCTCCGTCCTATGGTATGCTTGCGGATGTTCGCTCTTGCCGAGACGCTCACCACTTCCGCACAGACACAATATGAGTGCCACCGTGGAGGCTCTCGCCGGTACGTGACGCTGGTCCAGCAGCGAGTGATCCATCTGGAGGCTGATCTCATGGCGAATCCACCGCCGCGCACCACCTCAAAGGTCAACAACGCAATTGGCATCGAGATCGCCGACGGTGGCATGCGGTTGACCGCAAAACATGCTACCACTAACACGATCCATCGCCGCCGCCTTGCATCGCCTCCCACCCCTGACGAAGCAATTGATGCTCTCAACGATCTGATCGCCGAGGTCACTCGTGACGATGCCGCTCCGCACGCTGACGCGCTGGGTGTGGCAGTGTGGGGTGATGTTGACCCCGCGCGCGGCGTAACGCTCAGTATGCCGCATACGGAAGGATGGGACGAGTTTCCGCTGGCGGACCGCCTGGCCGATCATTGGGAGATACCCGTCGTCCCAACGTCCGCGGTGGCGGCTGCCGGGCTGGCGGAGGCGACATCGGGCGCGGGACAGCGCTATCGAGTGGTGTTGTACATCCACAGCGGCAGGACGGTTGCCAGTGCGCTGATCGAAGAGGGCGCTATCTTCGCCGGAGCCAGCGGTCGCGCCGGGAAGCTGGCACACTGGCTGGTCAGCCCGGATGGCCCGCGTTGCGCCTGCGGTCAGAGCGGCCACCTCGACCCCATTGCCTCCGCGCAATCCATCGTCCGCGCGACGATTGGGCTGGCGTCCGGGTCGGACGAAAGCACAGCCGCAATGCTACGCGTCTCTGGCGGCCGGGCGGAGGCTATGACCGTACGCCAGGTGGTGCAATTGGCCGAGGAAGGCGATTCTTCGGCGCGGACCGTGCTCGAACGTGCCTGGGATGCACTGGCGCTGGCGCTGGCCAATCTTGCCGCCGCGCTCGATCCAGATGTTATCATTCTAGGCGGCCCAATAGCCGAGGCTGGCGAGGGTTTCTGTCAGCCACTGCGCGAGCGGCTGGCGCGCCTCTGTGGCTCGTGGCGGCCCGCGCCTGAGCTTCTACCCGGCGCACTTGGTCCGCGCGCGGCGCTCGTTGGCGCATGCCTGCTACCATTACATCGGCGGCACTATTGGTGACGGCGTCATCGCCGCGGATGAGGAGTCCTATTCTGGCGCCAAAGTGTGGCCGGTCGCCTGCGGAGATGCCATAATGCAGTACGGCGCAGGCGAGCGCAGAGACGCAGAGGGTGGAGTAACTGAGCAGGACAGCCAGTATGCAAGGGCGGGAAGTTGTGGCAGGCAATATCGCAGCAGGCTCAGACATGCAGTTAAGCGGACGGCAACTTGCGCGACGATACACATTATCCGATGAGCTGGCGCCTGGCACGCTCAGCCGGATCATCCGCGGCGACGACCTGATGTTGCACCGTCCGGTGATCGTCAAGGCCATTCCACCAGAACACGTCGAGGTCTACACGACGGCACTGCGCGCCACCAGCGCACTGACCCACCCCGCAGCCATCGCCTTCTATGACGCCTTTTACGAGGATGGCTGGCTCTTACTGGTCCAGGAAGCTGTTCAGGGGCAGGCGCTCTCGCGCTATCTGCGGCAGGGCGTGCCGAGCGAGCGCGCCGTCAATCTCGCGCTCCAACTCGCGCATATGCTTGCCTATGCTCACCACCGCGACGTCGTACATGGCGACCTGACGCCAACGGCAATTCTGGTCGACCGCCAGGCAGCGGTCCGCGTAAACAACTTCGGGCTCCCGCCGAATCTCGATTACTTTCTGGCGGAGGGCGGCGAAGAATTGCAGCCGTTGCTCACCGATGGCACGCCGTATAGTGACGTGCTGGCACTGGGATTGCTGCTCCGCCAGTTGCTCAGCAGCGCAGAGCTGGCAGGAACTGAGCACGGCACGCGGCAGATTCGCGCCGATGTGCCCCAGGAACTGACACATCTTGTCGCCCGCTGTATTACCCCGAGCGCCAGCGATGCGATTACTGATGCAACCACGCTCGCCGACGCGCTCGAAGAGATCGGCGAGCAACTCGTGGAAACCAGGCGCCCACTCGCAACCGATACACCAGGGACGCTCCGGGTCGCCCACGCGGTTGCCGCTGAGCAGGCGCTCTGGTCGAGCGAGCAGACCGTCGCGGGGGCGCCTGCGCCGCAACCGATTGGGCAGAGCAGTCATGAGATTGGCTCTCTTTACAGCCCGCTCGCCGAACCTGACCCCTCGGACGGAGCCATCACACGCGCCGCCAGGGAGGCCGACCTCGCCGTAGCGCCACGCCTGCGCCTGCCCGCGCGACCCTGGCCCAATCCGCCGTTGTATCATGAGGCAGTGAGAGGCCCAGCGCCGGGCTATCGCAAGAGCGAGAGCGAGAGCGCGCGCAGTGTCGGATTAGGGGCTGTACTGGTGGTGAGCACAGTGCTGTTCATCATTTTCTTTCTGATCGGCTTCCTGGGTCCATTTTCACTGGGAGGACGTTGAGCATCCAGGGCATGGCCCACTGAATGCGTAGGGGCGGAGGCATGGAGCGATGGAACACCTGTGGGCGCCCTGGCGGATGGCGTATATCGACGCGAATGCCGAGAAGGACCAGGGCTGCGTCTTCTGTGTCAAGCCGCAGCAAAGCCAGGATCACGACGAAGAGAATCTCGTGCTCTATCGTGGCGAGCGGTGCTTCGTGCTGATGAACCTGTTCCCCTACAACAACGGCCACCTGATGATCGCGCCATACGCACACGTCCCCGATATCGAGCATCTCGACGCCGAATCTCTGACCGAGATGATGCTCACCGCGCAGAAGTCGCTGGCGGCCCTGCGCGCGGCGATCCATCCAGATGGCTTCAATATGGGCATCAATCAGGGGACCGTGGCGGGCGCGGGCATCGCGGACCATGTTCACTTCCATGTGGTGCCGCGCTGGAACGGCGATACCAACTTCATGCCCGTGCTGGCCGAGACCAAAGTGATGCCCGACTATCTGCAAAACACCTATCGCCAGCTCAAGCCCTACTTCTCCTGACGTATCTTGAGGGCAAGCCCTTCGTGCAGACGACTTGACGTTGTATAATACTCGGTAATGTTTGATAGCGGCCGACAGGTGATCGCCGCGCACGAGAGGATTCTGGCATGGATAAGCAGGGGCGTATTCGCCTGAGCACAATGGAGATCGTGTTGATCGCGGCCATGCTCGGCACGTTGCTGCTTGGCTTGCTCCAGGCGTTCGCCGAGGAGCGGTCGCGTCGCCTCAGCATTGAAACCAACCACGAGCATTAACGCCTCATCAGTGAGCGCCCCGTCCCCCTACCCAGCACCTCTGGGAGGCAAAGGGATGGGGCGTCTGTCTGTCCACCGCACTACAGGCAGCCACGAGGGATTGCGGCGCGGGGGTTTAACTGTTCTTCTACGAAGCGACGACAACACGCTACAGTGTGCATAGGAGCACTTATCCGATGAATACAACCACTACGGCCAATCTTGACCGCAAACTTTCCGCGCTCGAACAGCGCTACGAAGAACTGCAGACGATCATGGCCGACCCTGAAACGGCCAGCGATCCCGCGTCACTGCAGCGGTATGGGCGCGAATATGCCAGCATCACCGATGTGGTGGAAAAGTATCGCGCCTTGCAGGCGGTGCGCGCGCAGCTGAGCGACACCGAGGCGATGCTGGGCGACGGACTCGACGAGGAGATGCGCGCTCTCGCCTACGAAGAAATCGAAGAGCTGCACACCCGCGAGGCCGAACTGACGACCGAGGTGCAGGTGGCGCTCCTTCCGCGCGACATCATGGATGACCGCAACGCTATCGTCACGGTTCAGGCGGGGGCTGGCGGCGACGAGGCCGGTCTCTTCGCCGCGGACCTCTTCCGCATGTATCTGCGCTATGCCGACGCAAAACGCTGGACTATCGAAGTGATGGACGAGAACGAGAGCGGCATCGGCGGCTATAAAGAGGTCGTCTTCGAGGTGCGTGGCAAAGGCGCCTACGCCCGCATGAAATATGAGGGCGGAACTCATCGCGTCCAGCGCGTACCTGCCACTGAGTCTCAGGGGCGTATCCATACCTCCACGGCGAAGGTGATTGTGCTGCCAGAGGCCGAAGAAATTGAGGTCGAGATTCGCCCTGAAGATATCCGCGTGGATGTCTATCGTTCCACCGGACACGGCGGCCAGAGTGTCAACACAACCGATTCCGCCGTGCGCATCACCCATCTTCCAACCGGGCTGGTGGTCACCTGCCAGGATGAGAAGTCACAGCTCAAGAATAAGGCGAAGGCGCTAGGCGTGCTCCGTTCGCGCCTGTGGGATCTCGAGCAGCAGAAGCGCGACGCCGAGCTGGGCGCGGCGCGCCGCTCGCAGGTGCAGACGGGCGACCGCAGCGAGAAGATTCGCACCTATAATTTCCCACAGGACCGTGTCACCGATCACCGCATCAACGTGTCACTGCACAATCTGCCGCGTATCCTGGGTGGCGATCTCGACCCGCTGATTGACGCGCTGATCGCCTCTGACCAGGCACAGAAGCTGGCCAACATGAACGACGACTCCGATAATAACAACCGTAAGTAGGCCAATGTCGCATTAGGCCGTGACCGCAAAGGAGCAGCACAGATGACCGTAGCATCGTCAACGACAGCGACCGCCAGCGCATCTGCCACGTACGCCTCCGTTGAGCCGCCAGAGCGGCTGTTGATGGGGCCAGGGCCGAGCAATCCGCATCCTGCTGTTCTGCGGGCCGCGGCTGCTCCGGTGCTCGGCCACCTCGATCCAGCCTACCTGGCGATACTTGGCGAGACGGCGGGGATGCTACGGCAGGTCTTTGGCACGAGCAACGCGCTGACCCTTGCAGTCCCCGGCACTGGCTTCTCCGGGATGGAGGCGGCGCTCTGCAACCTGCTGGAGCCAGGCGATACATTGCTGGTTGGCGCGGCGGGCTTCTTCGGCGCGAAGATGGCGGAGATCGGCGTGCGGTGCGGGGCGCAAGTCACCACAGTGGCGGGCGAATGGGGCAAGCCCGTTGCGGTGGATGCGCTGCACGCGGCGGCGCGCGAGCTGGGACAGGTGAAAGCCATCGCTATCGTCCTAGCAGAGACCTCGACCGGCGTGCAGCAGCCGTTGGAGGACATTGCTAGCCTCGCCCACGAGATTGGCGCGTTGCTTGTCGTGGACGCGGTCACGGCACTCGGAGGGATGCCCATCCCCGTAGATGAGCTGGGACTCGACGCCGTCTATAGCTGCACCCAGAAGTGCCTTGGTGCGCTGCCCGGACTTGCGCCCATTACACTCAGCGCCCGTGCCGTCCAGGCCATCGAGGCCCACAAGCAGCCGGTGCATAGCTGGTATCTGGACCTGCTGGCGCTCCAGCGCTACTGGAACCCGCCGCACGCCTACCACCACACGTCGAACGTCTCGCTGGTCTACGCGCTCCACACCGCCCTGCGCCTGACCCTGGCCGAAGGGTTGGAGGCCCGCTACGCCCGCCACGCGCTGAACGGCAAGGCGCTTCGAGCAGGGGCCGCAGCGATTGGGATGATACCATTGGCCGAGCCAGAGCATCAGTTGCCGATGGTGGCGGCATTGCGCGTTCCAGACGGTGTGAGTGACGTGGTCGGTCTGCGCAAAGCGCTGCTGGAAGAGGACGGCATCGAGATTGGCGGCGGGCTGGGTGACTATGCCAGCAAGGTATGGCGCGTCGGCATCATGGGCTACAATGCTGAGAGGCGCAACATCTTGCGCATGCTCAGCGCTTTCGAGCGCCTGCTCCCGCGCTTCGGCCACACGCTAACAGCTGGCGCGGGCGTTGCCGCCGCCGAAGATATCTATGCCGAGCAACACGCCGGAGCATAGGCGTTCGTATCGTCGCGCATACCAGGAGAGTTCTTCATGCCAGCACCGCTGGAGCTTCCCAATCCCCAGGCTGTACGGGCCATCTTCTTCGATGTTGGCTTCACGCTGCTCGCGCCACATCCATCGGTGACACAGATTGCCCTGGACGCCACGCGGCGCCTGGGTGTGCCCCTTGACGTGAACTGCCTGCGCCAGCAACAGAAACGCTCTGAAGAGCATCTGCGCAGTATGTCGAAGGCAAAGCCCTGGACGTGGAGCGACGAGACCGCTATCAATGAAATCTGGACAGGCTATTTCACTGAAATGCTCCGCCCCTGCCTCGCTGACCAGCCTGAACAGCTGGAAGCCTGCGTCCAGGAGACAGTTCGCGCCTTCGACGACGCGGGCAACTACGCGCTCTATCCCGATGTGCTGCCTTGTCTGCATGCGCTGCACGAGCGCGGCCTGACCCTCGGCGTCATTTCCGACTGGGGGGTGAGCCTGAGCCTGATTCTGCGCCACCATGACCTGATAGCCTTCTTTGATTTCGCGGTCATCTCGGCGCAGGCGCGCCGCGCGAAACCTGATCCGCAGCTCTTCCAGACTGCGCTCGAACGCGCCGACGCCATCCCCGACTACGCCCTCCACATCGGCGATTCCTATGTGCTCGATGTGCTGGGCGCGCGCTCCGTCGGGATCACACCCATTCTGCTCGACCGCCGTCGCGTGCATGATCCTGCGCAGATGGATTGCCTCGTCGCGACGACCCTCTATGACCTGCTCGACTGGATGCGGATTCCGCGGCCTCCCGCGGACATGGCCACGCCCGCCTCACCGTAGCCGCACGCGAGCTACAGAGTGATGGAATCGCCAGACTCACCCCGCGCGTCCTGTGGCGCCGCATACCCTGGATCGACATCCGGGCCATCTGGCGAGAGGCGCAGCCGCAACACGAAGTCGGGATTGTACTGGCGAAAGCAGTGGCCACAGGAGACCGGCCGCGCGTAGCGCCGCACGCGGGGATAGCTGCGATGGCAGCGAGGGCAATAGTAGAAGTATTTGTAGGGACGCACACGCCGTAACGCATCTTCACGCCGCCGTGTCTCCTCAGCCAGTTCCCGCCGGAGCGTCTCGGCGTCGCGACCGGTAATCATTGCCTCATCGAACGAGATGGAGTCGCTGCCGTGACATTGATGCTTGCGCGGTCGCCCCTTGACGCGATCTGAGAGGTGAATCAACTCGTGGGCAACCGTCACCTCGATGCCACGATCGAGCATGCCCGGCTCAATGAAGATGAGATGGCGAAAGTCGCCTTCCGGCATGTAAGTGGAGACATCGCGACTATTGTGATCCATCATTGGCTCGAAAAAAGTGTCGAAGCCAGGCAATGTCGGCTGAAGCGATGGCGCTCGTGAGGCCGTCCGCTCTTCGGTGGCAACCTCGACAATATCAGGCGAGGCGCTATGCTCCGTCGCGGCGCCAGCAATATTGCCAAGTGGTAGGTAACAGTAACAGCCAAGCGCCATGGACTGAAGCCTGCGACCCGTCCATTCGGCGAACTCCTGCCGGTCCATCGTGATGGCGAGATAGCGCAGCTGGTTGGTGGGTATCTTGAGCTTTTCCCAATAATGCCCAAGCCAGTGTTCCACATGGGAGCCGGCGTGAATCAGCGGCAAGTCGTCAAGCGATGGTGGATGAGGTTGTCCTGGTGTGTTCTTTGCCATGCCTGCCATTATGACAGCCCGTCGGCACGCGCTGTCACATCCTCACTTTCAAGCGGGGACCGATACGCTTACGCGCATCTTAAGCCCTACCATCTTTCCTGGCAATACGGGAAACGACGCCGTGGGATATCGTGGGATTTATCGCTGGCCGTTCCCGCGTTCCTCGTCCACCTGGGAGGCGACTGACGCGCCATGGCGGCACGCCAGTGAGGATTCTCTAACGTTCATAACGAGCACAGCCGCTAGGAGTAATGAGCAGGGACATCAGTCCTACCAGGGCGCTCGGACCCCGTCAAGTGATTGTCGCGCGCTAACCGCGACACTACGCCGATGTCGGCTCTGGCTCCTCACCTACGTTCTCACTCGCAAGCGACGCATATCCCTCACGTCGGAGCCGCAAATCGTAGAGCACAGAGACCGCCGCAAGCGCGACAAGTGGCGCTGTCAACGCGGAAACCAGCGGGTTCACAATCAGCGCCGCGACGCCATATGACGCATACTCCACAAAACTGAAAGGGAAAGAAATGATCGCCACGACCAGTGATGTCACGAATAATGGCCAGAAGACACGCGCCCACTGCCTGCGTGTCAGGCTCCAGCTCCGACGTATCGCCGCAACCGGCGCTAGCGCCTCCGTCGCGGCGATATAGGGGGACAGAATGAGCCGCACATAGACGTAGACCGCAAAGACAATGCAGGGCACCATGAAGAGCAAGGTCAGACACCCCAGCAGCGTGAAGGCGGCGCTGGCTGGTGACGACGAATCGAGACTGGTCGGATCCTTCAATGCATCGCCAAACTGGGTGAGCAAGATGGCGTAGAGCACAAGGACCGGCAGCACGATAAGCAGCACGATAGCGCCACCAAGAATGCTGGCGCCCATCGCCGCGAACGCCCGCTGCAGCCCACTGCGAAGAGATGCGCCAATCTTCGGGGTGCGGCCAAACAAGGCATCGCGACCCGCATGTCCGAGGACGGCGGCGGACCATCCGGTAATCAGGGCGCTCACAATCGCTGTGAGCAACAGATCGAGGGAGGTTAGCAGCAGATCGCGGCCCTGGGGCAGCGCAGTACTGCCTATGCCGAGACCTCCACTCCCCGCGCCCTGTGACGCCAGCGATAGGCCAGCCCAGAGATCGTTGCCGCCAAGGACGTGAAATACCGCATCCACCGCGCTATTGACTATCTGGGGAACGAAGAGCGCGACCAGCCCCAGCAGCAGCCAGGTTCGCCAGTGCGCCGCGAACAGCGCGAACGTTGCCCCAATCAATTCGCCGACGCCACGTGGATAGGGCGTCAGGCGACCACCAGCGGCGCTGACTGGTGGATAGTGCGGGGAAGCATACGGAGGCGTCGAGGGAGGCTGCGCAGGCTGGGGTGGCGGCGGATACATGCCCGGATGTGGCGGCCAACTTGGGTGCGCTCCCCATGGGGCGGTCGGCTGCTGTGCGGGTTGTGGTAGCGGTGGGAAGACCGCGGGGAGCGTCGCCGGCGCCTCAAAGCCTGCTGGCCGCAACTCTGGCCGCAGCCGGAACAAGGCTTCCAGCAGTAATGCGCCGTCGGCTGCCTGTGCAGGCTGAAGCTCGACGACGTGGCGTTCGTTCGCCACGCGCAGCGCAATAGTCACAGGGTCGGGCGCTACCTGGCGCGCATCCTGGATGTCGGCCAGCGCAAATGTCCGTTCGCCCACATGCACGCCATCGTGTCCCACCGCTGCCAATGCGCCGTTCCGCAGCGGAATCGTAACAATTGGCCCCTGATCTTCCACCTGTTTTCTCCTGATGCCAGTCTTCTTACGTCCGGCCTATCGTACCAGCCTATGGATGGATGGCGCAAGCGGCGCATCGCGCCATCTCGCGCATCACCCAGGCTGCCGCGCCAATGTGCTATCTGGGCATCCCCACAATCCCCTGCCATTCGCTTGCTCTGTATACCTTGACATTTTCACTTATCCACGCATATACTTGCAGGCATCTTCTGGCAAGATGAGCCTGTGGCGGGCCTTTTGGACCCCGCCAGTTTTTTTATGCTGCAAGCCGGAGTCACCGGCATATCTCCACAGAACGGCTCGCGCGGCCGGAGCGGTTTGCATGCGCTATGACGCGTGCCAGCCACCAACCTGGACGGAGAAGCAAGGAGCATGGACTATGGCGACAAATGCATCAAACAACGGTCACGGGGGACGGGTCTCCGACCCAGAGCGCATTCCTTTGACACGTGAGGGTTACGAGGAGAACCAGGCTCGCCTCACTTTTCTCATCACCGAGCGTCGCCAGCAGGTCGCCGACTACATTCACGAGGCCAAGGAAGCTGGTGATATCTCGGAAAGCAGCGCGTATGAAGACGCGAAGAATCTCCAGGCTATGGTCGAGGGTGAGATTCAGGAGCTTCAGCACCTGCTGGAACACGCCGTTATTCTGGAAACGCCGCGGCACACCGGCGGCAAGCGCACCGTGCGCCTGGGCGCCACCATCGACGTCGAGACAGATCGTGGCACGAGCCGCACCTTCACCCTGGTGAGCAGTGCCGAGGCCAATTCGACGACCGGCAAGCTTTCTGACCAGTCTCCAGTGGGACGCGCGCTCATGGGCCATGCCATCGGGGACAAGGTCGAGGTGACTACGCCCGGCGGAACGGTCGTCTATACCGTCAAAGACATCCATTGACCTAGGCGACGCAGGTGGATTTCTGCTGATTCATCAGGCTGGCTGGAACGTTCCAGCCAGCTTTTTCACGCGCCAAACGTCCGCTCCGCCTCCGCTGAACTGCCAGATACAACCGCATCGCAAAGAATGTACACTCATCCCACCCGGTATTTGACACTCCTGGAGTCTCACCATATACTAAATTAGAACAAAAGTTCAGCGCGAGAGGATTTATCCCATGGTCATGGCAGGATTACTCTGGTACGACGACGACGCCAGACGCCCGCTGGCTGCGAAGATCATCGAGGCGACCGAGCGATACCGCGATCGAATCGGCTTCGCGCCGACCGTATGCCAGATGCCACCCCAACAACTGAAAGCGCTCACCGAGGCATCCACGAGCCATCGGAAGCGCGCCCGTGCTCCCGTCATCGAGCTTCCACGCAAACTGCGGCTGGAAGCGGACGAGCACCTTCATCCAAACACCTTTCTCCTGGGTATGGGTGAAGAGGATATCGCCATCCCCAACCCGCTGCTCGCTGAGGAGAATGAGGCGCCACGGCACGCTCGGCAGGCAAAACAACGTCGACCAGCGAAGTCACCAGCGAAGACGCCGCCGAAAGCAGCAGCGCCTGTCAGTCCGCCAGTGGCCTCGCCAACGACAAGCGACAGAGCGCCAATTGCCACACGGCCTGTGAAACCCAATATCACGACAGCCCCTGCGATGAAGCCAAAAGTCACCAGGACGGCAACGCCAGTAGCGACGAAGAAGACTGCCGAGCCTGCGGTTACTGCTCGTCCTGCTAAGCCTGTGACAAAGCGGCCCGCGACGGCGAAGAAGGCACAACGCCTCGATGCTAAGCAGGCGACCTTATGGGACACGTCACCGGCTACGACAACGCGCGCAAGAGCGTCCGCAAAGACAGCTGTGCCTTCGGGCGAGAAAGGCGCGAAGGTTGCAAAGTCCGCAAAGTCAGCTCAAACTGAGACCGGAAAAGTAGCCATAGGGGCCACGCCAAACAAAGTATCCAAGGTTGCCAAGGTTGCCAAGGTTGCCAAGGTTAACCCACCAACCAGATCAACTGCTGGTAGAGGGGCGCAGACTACAACAAAACCGACAGCGAAGACAACCAGACCGGCAAAACCACTCGTCACCAAACCTGCCAAGGCCATTAAGGCCGAACGTCGCGCAAAACCACCTGTCACCACGAACACGAAGGCGACGAGTGCAGTGAGGGACAAGGCCGCTCGAAGTGCCGGGCCGACGACAACGAAGCGCACGCGGCCTGCCAGGTCTGAAGAGAAGCGGGCGGCGCGTGCTGCAATCGCACCCGCGGCTCCAGCAAAGCCGAAGGCAAGAGGGAAGCCGACCGTGGAGAAAACGGCTGCCAATGCCAGGTCTACGCGCGCTCCGTCGGAGCCTGCTGCCCAGCGTCGGCGGCTGGCGAAATCTGCCTGAGCCAAACTTTCCTATTCAACGCTCGGAAGCACAAGCTTAAAGGATTCGACGTTATGACGACCCGCGCGACCTGCACCTTCGAGATCACGGCCTGGGAGGCCGTGGAATACGACGATCAAGATGGCGTCAAGCTGACGCGGACGCACGTGGGCAAGACCTTTCATGGCGACCTGGAGGGCCAGAGCACGGCTGAGCTACTGATGGCTGGCGCGCCGAGCGGTTCCGCGGTCTATGTCGGGCTTGAACGGATTGCGGGCCGTCTTCACGATAGGTCGGGCAGCTTCGTGCTGGTTCACGACGCCAGCATGTCGAGCGATGGGCAGTCGTTGAGCCTGACGATTATGCGCGATTCTGGGACAGGCGAGCTACAGGGCATCGGCGGCCAGGGCAACATCACCATCGACGCCGACGGCGGCCACACGCTCACCCTGGACTATGATCTTAGCTAATATCGGCATCTGCTATCCCTCCGCCAGCAGGAACGCGGTGCAATGCGGTACGATTAGGAGAGAAAACACGCGAGCGGCGCCATGCCGGCCGCACCGCATTGATGTACAAGCGAGACCGGGCGTCCGCTAAGGAGAGGGCATGATCGAACGCTACACCCGGCCTGAGATGGCGCGGGTCTGGTCGGATGAAAATAAGCTCGATACGTGGCTGCGGGTCGAATTGCTGGTCTGCGAGGGATGGGCGCGTGAGGGCGTCATCTCCGCCGAGGATATGGCGAAGTTGCGCGAGGCCACCTATGATCTGGCGCGCGCCCGCGAGCTTGAGGCGGAGATTCACCACGATGTGATCTCGTTTCTGCGGTCCGTCCAGGAGCGTCTGGGACCAGAAGGGCGGCTGCTACACCTCGGACTCACCTCATCGGACATGCTCGACACTGCCCTGGCGGTGCAATTGGTGCAGGCTGGCGCCCTCCTGCGCGAACAGCTCGACGCGCTGACCGAAACGGCTACACAGGCCGCCCTCCGCTATCGCACCACCCTCATGGTAGGGCGGACCCATGGCATCCACGCCGAGCCAACCACCTTCGGCTTCAAGCTGGCGATGTGGGTAGATGAGCTGCGCCGCTGTCGGGCGCGGCTGGACCGCGCGGTAGACACCGTCGCCGTCGGCGCGATTTCGGGCGCTGTCGGCACCCATGCCACGGTGCCGCCGTCCATCGAAGAATACGTGTGCGCCGAATTGGGACTCCAACCCGCGCCAGTCTCCACCCAGATCATCCAGCGCGACCGCCACGCCGAATTTGTCAGCGCGCTGGCGCTTATCGGCTCCTCACTGGAGAAGATGGCGCAGGAGATTCGCCATCTGCAACGCACCGAGTTGGGCGAGGCGTTCGAGCCGTTTGGCGCGCAGCAACAGGGTTCATCCGCCATGCCACACAAGCGCAACCCGGAGAAGTGCGAGCGCATCTGTGGGCTGGCGCGAGTCCTGCGTGGGCACGCCCTCACCGCGATGGAAAACGTCGCCCTCTGGCACGAGCGCGATATCAGCCACTCCTCCGCCGAACGGATCATCCTGCCAGACAGCACGGGATTGCTCCACTATATGCTATGGCTCTTCAACTCGGTCATGCAGGGGCTGGAGGTAGACGACGAGCGCATGCGCGCCAACCTGGAGATGACGCGCGGACTCATTTACTCATCGCGCATCCTGCTGGCGTTGGTGGACAAGGGGATGGACCGCCAGGAGGCGTATAAGCTGGTGCAGCGCAACGCGCAGAAGGTCTGGCGCAATGAAGATCATCAGCAAGGGCTGCTCGCCATGCTCAAAGCCGACCCCGAAGTGATGGCTCACATCACGGCAGACGAACTTGACGCGATTGCTGACCCCAGGGCTTATCTCGTCCACATAGATACCGCGTTCGAGCGTCTTCACCTACTTTGAGAGAGTAGAAGCGTGGAAAACAACCATCCTCCCCACGCTCAGAAGTAATGGGGAGGATTTGATAGTCCGCAGCTAACGCGCTGCGCCCTCATTCAGCAGCCGCTCCCGCAGCGAGAGCTCGCCTTCCGCCGTGACCAGCGCGAAAATGTGGTCCTCCGGCAGAATCACCGTGTCGCCTGTGGGAGTCAGGTTGGTGTCACCCCGCACGATCAACGCCAAATTAACGGAATTGGGCAGGGTCATCGAGCGCACCGTCTTGCCCGCGGCGGGCGAGGTAGGTGGCACCGTCAACTCGACCAGTCCCAGGCCAGCATTCGTCAGCGTCATGAGCGGCACCAGCGTATGGTGCGGTAGCTGCGCCTCGATCATGTGCAGAATTGACTGCGTTGGGCTGACGATGACATCAATGCCGAGCTTGCGGAAAAGCCCTTCGTTGCGGGGATTGTTCACACGCGCGATGGTGGTAGCGACATGGAAACGCGCCTTGGCCACCTGGCAAATAACCAGGTTATCCTCGTCATCGCCTGTCACCGCGATCACCAGGTTCGCGCGCGACGTGCCGACCTCCGCCAGCGTGCGCGCCTCACATGCGTCACCCCGTACGATAGAATTGCTCAACTCTTCAGCCAGGCGCTCGACACGCCTGCTATCTTTTTCCAGCAGCACCACTTCGTGGCCCTGCTCGATGAGCCCTTTCGCCAGATAGTAGCCAACCTGCCCGCCACCGCCGATAACGATATACATAGGTCTAGTGCTTCTCCTCAGTGGCCTCGGGCGTCGTCAGCGGCTTCTCAGGCACGGTGGCATGTGGTACAGCGCGACCTTCGGCAATGGATTGCACAGCCGATTTGGTGCGTGGCGCGTCATCGATGAGCGCTGTCTTGATGAGCTTCGCGCCTACAACCGTCGGTGAGATGCTCTCCAGGCCAAGCGCATTGTACGTTTCCTGCCGGATTGGGTCATAAATACGGCAAATCACTTTTTGAACGCCAAAGATATGTTTCGCAATCTGGGCTGCCAGGATATTGCGGTTGTCGCCATTCGTCACAGCCGCGAATGCCTTGGCGTCTTCGATGCCCGCGCGCATCAGCACATCTTCGTCTGTGCCATCGCCGACGACTGTCACGCCACCAAAGTTCGACCCCAGACGTTCAAAAGCCTCGCTGTTGAGGTCAATGACAGTGACCTCGTGACCATCTTTGATCATGATATTGGCCAGGGTCGCCCCGACGCGCCCGCAGCCAAGAATCAGCAGTCTCATAGTCCCTTCTTCTCCGGCAGATGTCCGGAGTGTGTCCTTCATACGCCCCGCCGCTGAAAGCCCTTGTTCACAGTGGCATTTGGCGCCAGCAAATTATACATGGAATACCATCTCATTTGCCAGTATATGCCAGTTGCACTACTGCGCAAGGGAATCCAGTCGGCCATATCGGTTATATCTGGACCAGCCCGAGGCAGCCCAATACTATCACCCAATACTATGTCAACGCTATTGCATACTCAATGCCCAGCATATCACCACGTGATAGGACAAAACTCCCTCTCCACCCGCTAGAGCCTTGCTGATAATCAGGCAGGCGGAGAGGTTTTTGAAGCATCATATGCCAACGGTCGCCAATTAATAGGCCTTGGCGAAGACCGCCCACGCCGCCGATGGCCGCCCACAATGGACGCATACGCCGCTGCCATCGGGCTGTTCCAGCGGCAGGCAGCGGATCGTCGCCTGCGTTTCAGCTTTGATTTGCGCCTCGCACTCGGCGTCGCCACACCACCAACCCTCGACGAATCCGAGGCGTTCGCGGTCAGCCATCAGCGCCTGGAACTCCTCGTAGTCTTTCACCAAGTAGGTGCGACTCTTACGGAACGCCAGCGCCTGGTCATAGAGCGCCTGTTGAATCTCATCGAGCAGCATCATGACCTGTTCGGCAACGGACTCGCGCGCGACGGTGCGCTTGTCGGTCCGGTCGGTCCGTGGCACGAGCACGACCTGGCCGCTCTGTGCGTCACGCGGGCCAATCTCTATACGTATCGGCACGCCACGCAGTTCCCAGTGGCTATATTTGAAACCTGGCCGCTCTTCACGCCAGTCCGCTTTAACCCGCACCCCCGCCGCGCGCAACGACTGCTCAACCTCGCTCACCAAGGCCGCCACGGCCTCACGCTCCTCATCTTTGCGCCAGATAGGGACGATTATCGCCTGAGTTGGAGCCACCCGCGGCGGCATTCGCAGGCCTGATGCATCGCCATGTACCATGATGACACCGCCGACCATGCGGGTGCTTGCGCCCCAACTCGTCGTCCAAGCGATCTTCACCTCGCCATCGGCGTCCTGGAACTTGATATCGAAGCTGCGCGCAAAGTTCTGACCCAGATTGTGCGAGGTCGCCGACTGAAGCGCCTTGCCATCGCCCATCATCGCCTCCAGCGAGTAGGTGCGCAACGCGCCCGCGAAACGCTCGCTCTCGCTCTTGAGGCCCGCGATCACCGGGATCGCTAGCTCCTTCTCCAGAAAATCCTGATACACCTGCCGCAGAATCAGCATCGTCTCGGCCTGCGCCTCATCTTCAGTCCGATGAACCGTATGGCCTTCCTGCCAGAGAAATTCGGTCGTGCGCAGGAATGGCCGCGTGCGCTTCTCCCAGCGCACGACGTTGCACCACTGGTTATAGAGCAGGGGTAGATCGCGGTAGCTCTGCACCCACTGGGCATACATGTAACCAATGACCGTCTCCGAGGTTGGGCGCACAACCAGCGGCTCGGCCAGCTCTTCTTTGCCCGCGCGCGTCACCCATGCCACCTCAGGCGCGAATCCTTCGACGTGCTCAGCCTCGCGCTCGATAAAGCTCTTGGGGATGAACAGCGGAAAGTAGGCGTTTTCGTGGCCTGTCGCCTTGATGCGGTCATCCAACTGCCGCACCATATTCTCCCACAGCGCATAGCCGTAGGGGCGAATCACCATACAGCCGCGCACCGGCGACTCATCGGCCAGTTCGGTCTTATAGACGAGATCCTGATACCACTGCGAAAAATCATCGCGGTCGGCAAGATCCTCGACCAGCTTCTCCGCTTTCATGCTCTTTGCATCAGTCTGCGCTTTGCTCTTCTTGCCAGTTGTGTCTGCCACAGTGTTGCCTTTCCCTGGCGGCGACTCGCGCCAGGCACATAATTCATTACGTCAACACGCCCAATCAGTACAAACAAAAAGCCCGCCCTCTGGATCTGAATCCTGGGAGGGCGGGCATAGTTCCCGCGGTGCCACCTGCCTTCGGATGCTACCAGTCGCCAAAATATGGCGATAGCGAGCATCCCTCACTGCCCGCCGCGCCGGAAATTATCGTCGCGGAAGGCTATCCTATGATAACGGCGGATGGCCGATAGCCTTACCCTCTCTCATGCAGAGGTTCGGCTATTGCTCGCGGGATGGGTTCGGCGGGAGGCCCCACACCGGCTCACACTCTCCCGGCTCGCTGCGTAATGGGGTGGTTGCCGCCTACTGGTCCCGGTCGTCGCGGGTGTATTCTGCCAGCAGTCTATGCTCTCGCACATGAGAACGTCAAGCGCGGCTATACTTCAGGCTGGCTGACGCTAGCAATCTCCGCCTCGGTTACAGGAGCCTGGCGGCCCAGGCGATGCATGGCAGCGTCAAAGAACTTGCGCGAGCCGGTGCGCATGAGTCCGGGATTCTTTCTGAGCACGCCGAGGAACAGACCGATGCTGTAGTCACCACGCAGCAACTCCGCAGCCTGCATCGGCGAGAGCCGCCGCAGGATCTCGACACCCTCATCCCATCGAGCGTCGCTCCAACGTGCAATGCGCTGATTCACAATGTACGAGATATCCATCTCACGGCCAAAGCGAGCGCGCCACTGTCGGTCATACCGACCGAGAAATTGCGCGCTGCTATCGCCTGCACGCGCAGCCTCCGCCGCCACCGCGCCAGCCATCTGGCCGCTGTAGATCGCGAAGCGAATGCCTTCGCCAACCAGCGTTGAGCCGTGGCCCGCGGAGTCGCCGGTCGCGATCAGGCCGTCCGAGACGAAGCGCTCGACCACACCCTCGGATGGGAAAAGTCCGGTGTGGTATTCGACAGGGCTTGACCCCGCAAAGTCGGGCGCAAGCGATGGCAGTCGCTGGACAAAGGTGTCCAGATACTCGCGGGCATCTTCATCCACATCAGGGCGGATAACGCCGACACCCAGCCGCACACGCCCCTTGCCGCGCGGGAAAGCCCAGGCGTAGCCAGCGGGCGCTACCTGGCTCCCCATAATCAGATACAGCGTGTCGGGGTCGTAATTGGGTGCGACGAGATCGTATTCCGCCCCATAGCCGTAGCGCTTGAAACCCTGGCGCAATCCCATCTTCGTCACGATAGTGCTCGAAAAGCCGCTGGCATCTATGACGACAGAGGCGCGCCACTGGCCGACCCGATTGCGATGGTCCTTGGCAACCACACCGACAACGCGCCCATCCTCAAGAATTGGCCCTTCGACGGGGGAGTTAGGATGCAGTGCCGCGCCCGCCCGCACAGCCCTACCGGCAAGATGCTGATAGACGCCACGCACGTCCAGCACACAGCACACTGGGTCGGGGTACTCGAAACGCGCCTTCCGGTTGGGCGAAAGAAACGTAACGTGCTTGATGGGGTGGTAGAGATCGGAGGGGATACCGAGCGCCTGCATGTCGGCGACCCAGCTCCCGCCGCTGGTATGAACTGGGTAGCCGATCTCCTTCTGCCGCTCAAGCACCGCGACCGATGCCCCGCCGCTCGCCGCCGCCGCCGCCGCGCTCAGCCCGGCTGGCCCGCCACCTACCACCAGCACGTCTACCGTGCGCACGTCGTCTGTTTCGTTCGCCTGCCCACTGCCCGTCATGGATTCGCCTCGCTCGTCAGTCTATTCAATGTGCCGCGCATGCGCTGTTGCGCTCCACGTCTCAAGCCAGAAGTAATTGGCCACGCACCGCGCTGATCCACGCCACTATATCACACACAAGCAGGCAAGCTCATAACACGGGTCAGAGGCGTACAAGACGGCGCTGTTCAACGGACAGCTGCTCACGTGCTATGAGGGCATCTCCGGCGAGACGTCCGCCTCGGTCGTCGGCGGCTTGTGCTGCGCATGGTGGCGATGGAAGTGGAGCGCGATGCGATAGAGCGTCAATCGCCCCCAGAAGGCGTGAATGACCAGAATTGTCACCAGGATAACTACCACCACGATTGCGCCGATGGTGCCAAACTGCTGGAAATACTCGATGGCGCTGACGTAGTTCTTGCCAAGCGCCGCGCCAATGATGGTGACGACTCCGCAGTACAGCAGCGAGCCAGCCGCGGTCCCCAGCAGGAAGGTTGGCAGATTGATCTTCGCGGCGCCCATCATGAAGGAGCCATACGTGCGCACCATCGGCGTCTCACGCGCGACGAAGACGCCAAGCGCGCCGCGATGACGCAGCCAGAGCTCGATGTGGTCAGCACGCGCCTGCGTCAGTCCCACATAGCGCCCGACACGCGCAATCGCTGGCGTGCCCGCGCGGTCGCCGATGTAATAGGCCGCTGAGGAAAAGAGCAGGCATCCGACCGACGCGGCGACGATCACCAGAATGAGGTTGATAGCGGATCCGGCCTGGGTCGTCAGTGAGCCAGCGAAGAGCATCAACGGCTCGATGGGCACGCCGATGCCGGAGCTCTCCAGTCCAACCCAGACCGCAATGATGCCATAGACAGCGAACGCGGGCACGCTCTCCATCACCTGAAGGACATGCTGGATGAACTGCTCCATGCATCTTTTCTCCTCGCTCATGAACCACACGTACGGCAGCATATCCAGGCTTCCCAGTACAAGCGGTCTGGATATCCGAGCGGAATGTGGTCGCTTGCCCACAGTGCTATGCTTCGTGGCCTCCCCACCGGCACAGCCCAATCGCGCAACGAGTGTACTACTCGCGCCCGCGGCACACAAGCTCCCAGCTCACAATCCACGCGATTGAGAAGCACGCGCCACCGATTCCGAGATCTCAGTGGAAAAGACAGCTGGGCAGCGTACCGCTTGCGTTGCGGCTGCATTGACGCTCTATTCGCGGCGAACCTATACTCAGTACGAGCCTCTGCTGCCAGCTATGGCCGTTCATATAGAGGTTCTGTATACTGCGCGATAGCAAGGGACGATGCGAGATGTCCGAGAAGATGAGATGCGCCCGCTGCGGCAAGCGATTCAAGCAGACGAATAAAAAACAGGTGTTCTGCGCGGACTGTCTGGCGAAGGAGCGCCTGGCGAAGAAAAACGCGCCTGCTCTAGCGCAGACCGGCAACGGAGTGGCAACCCACCCAGGTGCGGGAACGCCGACGCCTGCGATTACGATTGTCCAGGCGACCCCTCCGCCCGAAGAGGCGATCTTTGGCTCGCGGGCGCGCAACGTCGAGCGGCACACTGCGCAGGAGCCACAGCGTTCGCCACAGCCGGATGCAGTACGACCTCTGGGCACGATGCCTCCCGCGACGAATCCCGCGCCTCCGCGGCAGCCCGCGACGAAACCCGCATCACCGGAAAAGCGTGCCCGCCAGCCACGCCCCGCCCCCAAGCCGTTCGAGCTGACCGATGGGATGCGCGCGACCATCGAGCAACGCTATCTGGAACTGTCGCAACCCGTGGAATTCGACGGCATCCGCACGCGGATCGCCGATGAATTGAAGGTTCCCAAGCCCATCGTGAAGCAGGTGGTCAGGGAGTTGCGCGCCAGGCGGCAACTGCCCAGCTGGTGGGAGTTACAGGCCTACAAAGGCAACGACGAAACGCTCGAACGCATCCGCGAGCGCTACCTGCCACTGCTCCCTGTGCCACCGGTGGGGGTCCACAAACAGATCGCAAGTGACCTCCAGATAGACGCGCCACAGGTTTACCAGGCCATTCGTCGCCTGCGCGCCGAGATGAAATTGCCACAATATAACCCACCAGAATCACACACGAACGGCGCGGCATCGTCAGAAAATGCCTCGCCGGGACCCGCCACAGAGTCTGCCGTGGCCAGCACAGAATAGCGCCACACCAGCACATCGGTCCGGGCGACTATCCGCTTGGCCATCATCGTGCTAGAATCGGTAAACCATACCGATAATTGCTAGCAAATGCTGATGTACGCATGCGTGTTATCGACGACGAGGTGATGGCGCGATGGGACGAGCAATCATTGTTCATGGCGGCGCGGGACTCATTCCGCCTGATCGCTATGAGGCGGCGCGCGAGGGTTGCCGGGCCGCGGCGAAAGCTGGCTGGCGTATTCTGGCCGATGGCGGCTCAGCGCTCGATGCCATCGAGGCGGCGATCACCACGCTCGAAGATGATCCAGGATTCAACGCGGGCACCGGCGCTGTGCTGACCAGTGATGGGCGCGTTCAGCTGGACTGCGGTGTCATGGACGGCGCATCTCTCAATGTCGGCGCGGTCGCGGGCGTCGAGCATATCAAGAATCCGATACAAGTTGCGCGCGCCGTGCTTGCCAGTCCGCATGTCCTGCTGGTTGGCGCTGGAGCCGAAGAGTTCGCCCGTGAGGCAGGCTTTGCCCTCTGCGATCCTGGTGATCTGATTACGCCATACCAGTACGCGCGTTGGCAACGTGGCTATCGTCCCGGCGATGGCGCGCACGCGGGAACAGAACTGGACGCACTGCTGCCAAAGCCGATTGCCAAATCGAAGACTGGCGCCTCCGCCAACGGACATACTGCTAACACTAACACCGAGCCCGTACATGCCGACGACGTGAAGCACGGCACCGTCGGCGCGGTTGCGGTGGATAGCGACGGCAACATCGTCGCGTCGGCCTCGACAGGCGGACGCGCGGGCAAGCATCTTGGGCGCGTGGGCGACACACCATTGCCTGGGTGCGGCTACTACGCTGAGGGCGGCATCGGTGGCATCTCCTGCACTGGTGACGGCGAGGATTTCATCCGGCTGCTGCTGGCAAAGCGCGTCGCCGATTTTCTCGCGGCCGGGCTTTCCGCACAGGGCGCGGCCACTGCGGCAATCCGGCTCCTGGGCGAGCGCACATCTGGTGAGGGCGGGCTAATCGTGCTCGATAGCCACGGTCGCGTTGGCTACGCGCGTAACTCAGCAACCATGGCCCACGCCTTCATGATGGATGACATGCCAGCGCCCTTTGCGGGCATCTAGACCGCACCGACCCGCTTCACACAAACATCTGCATCCGCCCTGGCCCAGTTGACCAAGCATACAATCATAGCAAGCGTCATCCACGGATGGGTCCGTTGTCACGCGCTGTGGGTTGCGTGCGTCCCTTGCTCTTTGCTTGGCTTGGCTCTGCTTGCTCGTAGCAGGTCAGGCAGAGGCCCGATAGAATGGCTGACCTGCTACGAATTCTTCAGCAAATTCTGGCTACGGAGAAGGTAATCTATTCGCGTCCAAACGCCCACGCCACCATCAGCGGGAACTCTTTGCGCCAGAACGCGCCGCCGTGCGATCCGACCCTCTCTTTCATGACGACATCCGCACCTGCATCGCGCAGCGCAGCCGCCCACCTCGTCGCGTTCTCGAGGAAGAACGGCTCTTGCGTGCCGGCAACGAGGTACGTGCGCGGAATCCGACGCGGCATCACCTCGGTCGGTTGGTAGCCCCCGCCCGGCGAGGCGCAGAAGATCGCACCGTAGATGTCGGGATGCCGGAGCCCAAGCGCGAGCGCGAGCTCTCCACCCGCCGAGGCGCCGAACACCGCGGTGCGTTCAGTGGGCAGAGCTCCTCCAAACCGCGACGCTGCCCATTGGCGGACGTCTTCAACGAAGAACTGCTCATGGGCCGCAAACCGTTCCGCGTCAAAGATCGCTGAGTACTCCTGGAGTCGCCGCTTCTCGTCCGCGAGCCCGTGGATCCCGACGATCATCGTGGGCGGTACCTCAGCTGCCGCGAGGAACCGGCCCCACTGCGAAATCCGCTGACCGTCACCGGCAAAGACGACTGCCTCAGGTGGACCGGCCGGGACGTACACTGTAACCTGCCGACCACCGTCATAGTCGAACGTCTCGCTCACAAACTCTCCCGTGATTGCTTGGTCATTCATTTTCGCACCTCTGCCCTGTAAGCTAATATGAAATATGGCGCATAGGGCGCCTCTTACCGCATATGAACTGGCGTCGTAACCCAGTACACTTGCTCTTTGCTCTGCAGTTCTCCTCAGCACCGCTCGATTCCCGTAGTTTCTGGCTATAGGAAGACACGCCTCACTCGCTTACACCTGCGACGACCAGAATGTGACCTGGCTCATAGTTTCACCAATATTCGTCCAAAAAACTAGGGTTTTCCAGGGGGCATTTTCCGTTTACCCTGGCTATACTTACCGGTGTCGGCAGACGGGATGCTGTCAGGAAGTGCGATGAACGCAGTACCGCAAGGATGCAGCCGTTCCGGCTGAACCAACGTGTGGGGGCAGGGCGCCATAGGAGGTGGCGGTCTGCCCCCCCTCAATTTGAGCGAGGTGTTCCGAGCACCTTTGGGCATTTAACCAACATATCTCCCTGGAGCCGTCCTTTGCGCCTCGCCCTGCTGGATGCTAGCATCTAGCAGAAGCCTGAGACCGCTCGATGCGCGCGTCGTTCAGAGAGGATGTATCCCCGATGCCTGATTCACCGCAATACGTGCTGGCGCTCGACCAGGGCACCACCAGTTCACGCGCCATACTCTTCGACCATTCTGGCCGCGCCGCGGCAGTCACCAGTCAGGAATATCCTCAACTCTATCCCCAGCCAGGCTGGGTGGAGCACGATCCTGAGGCCATCTGGGGGTCGCAAATCGCCTGCGCGCAGAGCGTGCTACAACAATCGGGCGCGCGCCCGGCGCAGATCGCGGCAATCGGCATCACCAATCAACGCGAGACCACCATCCTCTGGGAGAAGGCGACCGGACGACCGGTGATGAATGCCATCGTCTGGCAGGATCGCCGCACCGCACCACTCTGCGATGCGCTTCGCGCTGAGGGCTGGGAAGCGCCTATCCGCGCGAAGACTGGCCTGGTGATCGACGCCTACTTCTCGGGTACGAAAATCGCCTGGATGCTCGATACCCTACCGGGCCTGCGCGAGCGCGCCGAACGTGGCGAGATTCTCTTCGGTACGGTTGATTGCTGGCTCCTCTGGCGGCTGACCGCTGGCAAGGTCCACGCCACCGACTATTCCAACGCCTCGCGCACCATGCTCTTCAACATCCATACGCTCGCATGGGACGATGAGATTCTGGCCCACTTGCGCATTCCGCGCGCGATTTTGCCCGATGTCCGGCCCAGCAGCGAGGTCTATGGGGCGACCGACGAGCAGATCTTCGGCATGGCGATCCCGGTGGCGGGGGATGCTGGCGATCAGCAGGCGGCAACCTTCGGGCAGGCCTGCTTTACACCTGGCATGGCCAAGAACACCTATGGCACTGGCGGCTTTCTCCTGCTCAATACCGGCGAGTCGCCCGTCGCTTCGCAGAGCGGGCTGCTCACGACGATTGGCTGGGGACTCGGCGGCAAGATCACCTACTGTCTGGAGGGCAGCATCTTCATCTCAGGCGCGGCGGTGCAGTGGCTACGCGATGGGCTGGGCATCATCGCGCAGGCGAGCGAGACTGAGGCGCTGGCTGCCTCGATCCACGATACGGGCAACGTCTATCTGGTGCCCGCGTTCGTGGGCCTGGGCGCGCCGTACTGGGATCCCTATGCGCGTGGCGCCATCGTTGGCCTGACCCGTGGCACCGGGCGAGCCGAAATCGTGCGGGCGGCCCTGGAAGCGGCGGCCTACCAGACGCGCGACGTTGCCCAGGCGATGGAGACGGACTCTGGCATCACATTACAAGAGTTGCGTGTAGATGGTGGCATGGTCGCCAACAACTGGCTGTTGCAGTTCCAGGCGGATATGCTCAACGTGCCAGTGCAGCGGCCAGTGGTTGCAGAGACGACAGCGCTTGGCGCGGCCTATCTGGCCGGGCTGGCGGTCGGATTCTGGAGCGGGCTGGACGATATCAGCCGTAACTGGGCGATGGATCGCGAGTTCGCGCCGACGATGGCCGCCGATACCCGCACGCGGCTCTATCGCGGCTGGCAGCGCGCTGTCGAGCGGGCACGTGGCTGGGCTCGCGACGATGCATACTCTTCGTAGGTGCGTAGCGGGCGGGGGCTCCTTCCCGTGTTACCCGTCTCGATGTGCATGGGAATGCAGGCGGTGGGAGAACTACCCCAGCGGTGAGGCGTAACATGACCCCCTGCTATACCCTTCATGGCGCATCAATTGCGAGAAACTACGCAGAGTGTGCCAGTTCACTAGCAACTCGCTACCTGGTAGGCTACAATACTCGCTGGCAGGTCCGCTGGCGCTTGGCTGCGTAATGCCATACGGTATTCACCATAGGATATCTTGAGTAAATGGCCTGAATGACGATATCGGCAACGGGAGCGACGAGAACAATGGGCTGGAATGACCTGATTGGCATGCGGCTCGACCAGTACGACATACTGGACGAACTGGGGCGTGGTGGCTCGTCGCGGGTCTACCATGCGTACGACACCGCTGCCAAGCGCGATGTCGCGATCAAGGTCATTCCGAACGACGCCGAGGACCGCGCGCTCTTTCTCAACCGATTCGTGCGCGAAGTGGAGGCCGTCCGGCAACTTCATCACCCCAACATTGTCGGCGTCTATGGCGCGGGCGAGAACGACGAGTTCGTCTATCTCGTGATGCAGTGTGTCACTGGCGGCACGCTTCGGCACAAATTGAACGGTCCCCTGCCGGTCCCCGAGGCCGTCGCCTACATGATCCAGATCGCCTATGCCCTGCACCACGCGCATAGCAAGGGCATCATTCACCGGGATGTCAAGCCGTCCAATATGCTGCTGGAGTATCCCGGCAGCAACCACCTGCTGCTGACAGACTTTGGCATCGCCAAGATTCAGGGCGCGCGCGGCCTGACCAAATCGGGCACGACGCTAGGCACACCAGAATACATGTCGCCGGAGCAGGCCGAGGGGCGCGAGATCGACGAACGCGCCGACATTTACGCGCTGGGATGCGTGCTCTACGAAACGCTGGCTGGCCGACCGCCATTTATGGGCTCGACACCGGTGTCTGTGCTCTTTCAGCATGTGCATTCCCGCCCGGCCTATATCCGCGGCTTCAATCCAGGCGTCCCGGCGGAGTTGGTGCACATCCTGGAGATTGCGCTGGCCAAGCGGCCCGACGAGCGCTACGGGAGCGCCGAATCATTCGCGCGCGCCCTGCGTCCCTTCGCGGGCGAGATGCCCGATATCTCTGCTCAGCAGCCAGAAAACGGCCCCATCGTGATCGCGCACTCCCGTGGCTTGACCCCGACACGCCCGCTGCCCGCACCACACCAGCGCCCCAGGGATGATGTGGCCGACCGCGACACCATCGAGAATCCCCCAATCGTCGCGCACGTCCGGGAAGATATCTACGAAGAGACCACGGCTCCACTTCCCGCCATCAGCGCCCGAAAGACCATGCCGCCGTTCCATCGCACGCATCGAGGACTTGGGCCTGGCCGCGTTCGCAAGACGACGCCGCTCACGCGCGGGCATAAGACAACCCCGCCGAGCCGCGCGCGCAAAACCCTGCCGCCATTCGTACGTGTGCGCCGGGCTCCCTCCATCACTGAGCTGGGTGTACCTCTTGAACAGGGCGGAGCGTCGCAGGCGGCTGGCGCGATGGAGATCTCTAGCCTCACTCGCGGACCTATCCCACTGCCGCTCGGTCCGTCCGCGAGGCGCGGGACGCCATCTGGCTTCTTGCGAACAGAGACCGCGGAAGAACCTCAGCGCGCGCCGAATAGCCGCCCCGGCGCGAGATCGAATGGTGAAAGTCGCATCCCGATAACCCAACCACGTCCGCCACGCAAGCCACGCTCTCGCCTGGTGGTCCTCATCGCCGCTGTGGTCGTCCTGGTGCTGTTTGGCGGCCTTGCGCTCAATGCGCCACGCTTTGGCCTCGCGCTGGGTGGCAATCCCCAGCCTACCACGATGCCCGCGCCGACCAGCACGCTCCAGCCTACCACGACGTCCGCGCCAACCAATACGGCTGGCCCGCAGCCAACGGCGACACTGACCCAGCAGCAGATTCTCAACCAGCAGGCCTTTGCATCCTACCGGAGTGTCATCATCTCCACCTTTGCAGATGGCAGTTGCTCAAGTGGGAACAACCGCTCGACATTTGCCTCTGGCCAGGGCATCTATGTAAACCTCTGCACGTCGGGAAGAGCGGTCTCGGCGCCGATGACGATTGCGATTCGCCAAAACGGGCAGACTGCCTATACGCTTGTCTACGGCAGGTACATCTCACCATCGGCATCGTACTACTATTTCACCTCGCACGTCTTCAGCGCCGGAACGTACGATGTGCTGGTCACACTGAACATTAATGGGACAACCGCCGTCGCCCGTGACCTGCCGCTGCGAATCAAGTGAGGCAACCCGTCCGCGTTCCTGGTGATGGAGAAACTGGCCGCAACATAACCGCTACCGCGAACGGGTAGTGGAGCAACGCTCGCGAGCCCGCTACCCCGCCAACGTTACGATGGTGATGCCGTCGCCGCCGTCCTTGGCATCCGCGGATGCCTGTGACTTCACCAGGGGATGATGGGAAAGCTGCTGGCGGATTGCCTGCCGGAGCGCCCCAGTGCCTTTACCGTGGAGAATGCGGACGAACGGCATCCCTGCGAGCGCGGCGTTGTTGAGGTAACGGTCTACCTCTTCAAGCGCATCCTCGACCCGCCAGCCGCGTAAATCGAGCTGTAGCTCCGGCGCAAGAGTTGGCTCGCGCGAGGGGAGCGCCACTAAACGGGCCTCTGCCGCGCGCACCTGCCGTCGGCTGAGCCGCTCCACCTGGCCCTCCGGCACCCGCAGCTTCATCGCGCCCAGCTGCACCTCGACCTCGCCCCGACCGTTCGCCAGCGAGACTACCTCGCCGCGCTGGCCCATCGAGCGGACGAAGACGGTATCGCCGATCTCCAACGGGCCGGTAATGGGAGCGCCCTCAGCCTCCACGGCGGCACGATGCGACCGATGCGTCTTTGGCGGCTCCACCGCCATGCGCTCTTCCAGCCTGCGCGTGCGCTCGCGGAGCTTGCCCAGTTGATCTTCGTTCAGCTTGCGGCGCATCTGCGTCTTCACCCGCGCCAGCTCAGCCCGCGTCTCCTCCACCTCACGCCGCGCCTGCGCCCGCGCCTCGTTGAGCACGCGAACGCGATCCTCCTCGATCTCCGCCCGCAGCTTCTCGGCCTGAGTGCGCTGATATTCCGCCTCGACGCGCTCCATAGTTAACCGGTAGCGCTCATCGGCGGCGGCGGTCCGCTCGGCCTGAAGATTGGCGAGCAGCCCCTCCATCTCAACTCCGGCGGTTCCCACATATTCGCGGGCGTTTTCGATGATGTCCTCCGGCAGGCCCAGCCGGGTGGCGATAGCCAGTGCGTTGCTGCGGCCTGGCAGGCCAATGCTCAGCCGATAGGTTGGCGAGAGCGTCTCGACGTCGAACTCCACCGAGGCGTTGGCTACGCCAGCCTGCTCATGGGCAAAGACCTTTAGCTCGGAGTAGTGTGTCGTCGCGACGGTATTCACGCGCTGCGCCAGCAGGTGCGCCAGGATAGCGCGGGCCAGCGCCGAGCCTTCGCTGGGATCGGTGCCCGCGCCGAGCTCATCCAGCAATACAAGCGAATCATCCGTCGCCAGCCGTAGGATCTCGACAATGCGTGTCAGGTGGGATGAGAAGGTGCTCAGGCTCTGCTCGATGCTCTGCTCGTCGCCGATATCGGCGAAAATATCGCTGTAGACCGGAATCTCTGAGCCATCCTCACAGGGGATATGCATCCCCGCCTGCGCCATCAGGCTGAGCAGCCCCACCGTCTTGAGCGCCACCGTTTTGCCGCCAGTATTTGGGCCGGTGATGACGACCATGCACATTTCCGTGTCGTCGCGGTCGCGTCCGAGCCAGAAGTCAATCGGGACGACGTTGCCGCGCAGCAATGGGTGGCGCGCCTGGCGCAGCAGCAGCCGTCCGTCGCTATTGACACTGGGCGCGCTGGCACGCAGCAGCCCGGCATAGCGCGCTTTCGCCAGATGCAGGTCGATCTGGGCCAGCAACTCGACGGCCAGGGTGATATAGGGACCATCGCTGGCAACCGCGTCCGAAAGCTCCTGCAGGATGCGCTCGATCTCGCGCTGCTCCTCCAGATGTAGCTCGCGCAGGCGGTTGTTCATCTCGACGACGACAGCAGGCTCGATGAAGACGGTCGCGCCACTGCCCGATTGGTCGTGGACGATGCCCTTCACCTGGCCGCGCGCCTCGGCCCGGACCGGCAATACGTAGCGGTCGGAGCGCGTGGTGATGATTGGCTCTTGTAGGGCGCTGCGATACTCATTGACCAGCGTCCCCAGGCGGTCTTGCAGGCGCTGCTGCGCGGCGCGTAGCTCAGAGCGAATCCGACGCAGCGCGGGGGAGGCGGAGTCGAGGATATCGCCATCCTCGTTGACGCTCTCGCCAATTCGCGCCTCCAGCCCAGGGCGAACTGGAAGGTCCACCGCTAGCGACCAGAGCAGCGGGAAGTGCTCGCTGACCTTGCGCACCAGCCGCGAGACGTATTCGGAGGCGCGCAACGTAGCCAGAATCTCGACCAGCTCGTGCGGCGTCAGCATCACGCCACGCTCGGCCGCCCGCACGTGCGGTCGCACCTCTTTCGCGCCACGGACGCCCGTATCGGGGCGTTGCTCCAGCAGTAGCCGCGCCTCCGAGGTAAACGCGAGACGGCGGCGCACCTCATTGCGGTCGTCGCTGGGCGCGAGCGTGCGCGCCAGTTCTTTACTGGCGGAAAAGCCCGCCTCACGGGTCAGTTGTTCCAGTATTTTGGGATATTCGAGTGTTGTCAGACTTTTCTCGTGCATGGTCTCTATGGTATGTGAACGGCAGAATACCTGCCAGCAAGATTTCTGATGATGTTCGTGATAGACCCGAGCGCGGGCGGCAATGCCGCGCCTGAACGGTCTTCTTTCACCTTCATGTCGCCTTTAAGCGCAAACATCCAGCATATAGTATACCCCACAAGTGCGCTCATTCGGCTTGACATGCGCGTGGAGACTGGATACCATGAAGACACAACAGAAGACAGGCGCAGCGCGAGACAAGTACGCCAGCGCCGGGCTAGCAGCAAGCCGCGGGATGATGCGACGCGGCGCCCGGCTGACGGAAATCCCCTCGCAAGCCTCCTCCCGAAAACCGCGAATGACACGACGCGGCTGAAGGCGGGACGCGGACCAGCGTTAGTGGTCATTGAGGTCGTCTGGAGACGCGCAACAGTGTGCGCCCGGCGACGAACAAAGGTGGCACCACGATACGCCGCTCGTCCTTTGAGATGGGCGGCGTTTCATATTTTCCTGAAAGCAGGAGGAGAGAGCATGTTAGACCTGGCATTCATCCGTGAGCATCCCGACCTGATCAAAGAGGTCGCGCGACGCCGCAAGACCGCCGTGGACGTTGATGCGCTGCTGGCCATCGATAGCGAGCTACGCAACGTCCGCCGCCAGGCCGAGGAACAGCGCGCCGAGCAAAACCGTCTCTCGAAGGCGATCCAGCAGGCGGGGAGCGACAAAGAGGCGCGCGAGGGCTTCATCCAGCAGGGACGGGCCGTCGCCGCGACGCTGAAAGAGCTTGAGCCACGCGAGCGCGAACTGGAGGCGCGCCTGCGTGAAATCTGGCTGCTCGTGCCGAATATCCCTGACGCCACCGTGCCGGAGGGCGCGGGCGAGGAAGATAATGTCGAGGTGAAGCGGGTAGGCGCGCCGCGGACGTTCGACTTCGAGCCGCTCGATCACGTAGCCCTGATGCGCGGGCAGGACTGGCTGGACCTGGAGCGGGCGGCGAAGATCGCTGGCTCACGCAGCTACATCCTCAAGGGCGAGGCCGTGCTGCTGGACCTGGCGCTGATGCAGTTCGCGCTCAGCCGGATCGTGCGCAAGGGCTTCACGCCGCTGCTCGTCCCGGCGATGGCAAAGGAATACTGCTTTATCGGCAACAGCCAGTTCCCGCGCGGGCGCGAACAGACCTACGCCCTGGAGGCCGACGATCTCTACCTTGTCGGCACCGCCGAGGTTTCGATTACCGGCATGCATACCGGCGAGATTCTGCGCGAGGAAGACTTGCCGGTGCTCTATGTTGGCTACTCGCCCTGCTACCGGCGCGAGGCGGGTACGTACGGCAAGGATACACGCGGTATTCTGCGCGTTCACCAGTTCGAGAAGGTGGAGCAGTACGTCATCTGCAAGGCCGACCATGAGGAGTCGGTGCAGTGGCACGAGTCGCTGCTGGCGAACGCCGAGGAGATCGTGCGCGCGCTGGAGCTACCCTACCGCGTGCTGAACATCTGCACGGGCGACCTGGGCGACGCGAAGGTGAAGGGTTACGACATCGAGTGCTGGATTCCCTCGGAGGACCGCTACCGCGAGACGCACTCGGACTCGTATTTCCACGACTACCAGGCCCGCCGCGCCGATATCCGCTACCGTGACGGCGAGGGAACGGTGCGCTACGTTCACACGCTGAACAACACGGCGCTCGCCTCGACGCGGACGATCATCGCGCTGCTGGAGAACCACCAACAGGCGGACGGGACGATTGCCATCCCGGAGGCGCTACGCCCGTTCCTCGGCGGCCACGCAACACTGGGCAAGCCCTGGCGATAGGGGCGACCTCGCCCCCCAACCCCTCCCCGAATCAGGGAGGGGTTGGATTCGCCCTCCAGGACACTTTCCGGTCGGCTCTGGCAACCCGCGCAGGCGGGTTTTGTGGCCGCAGGCCGTTCAGGCGCGGATTTATCCGCCAGCCGCCCTTCAATCGTACTGCGTGAGGTTGTACTGCTGTATCAGCGCGATCAGCGAGGAGCCGGGATCGTTGTTAGCGGTATAGTGGCCCGCGTCCCAGGGTGACGCGCCCAGCGCCTTTGCCGCCGCCTCTGGCCCGCCACTCCGCGCGGCGGGCGCGATGTGGCTATAGTAGCCCAGCTTGGCAACCTGGATGTAGAAACGCAGGCCATCCTCTGGCGAGTCGGCGTAGGCGAAGGTCGAGGGCGAGCCAGGCACCGACGTGCCGGGGACAAACGGCTCATCTACTAGCCCGCCGCAGTTGCCAAAATTGTAGCCGGTAAAGGTGGGCGCTTCCCACCCCTGTTCCAGCCCCCACTGCGCCAGAATCATGCTGGTGGGCCAGCCCGTCGCCTCATGCGCCTGCTGGGCGTAGGGCAGCGCGAATCGCACGTACGCCGCTTCACCCTCGATCACCGGGCCATCGGTTGCCGAGGCAAACGGAGTGCTGCTCGCCGCCTGCGCGACATTCGACTTCGATGGAATGCAGAGCTGCATCCCAATCGGCGGGTCTTTGACATCGTAGATGCCGTTCGCCCGCGCGATATCTTCGACGCTCACCCCATCGATGCGCGCAAGCGAGATCAGTGAGTCACCAACGTCCACTGAATGCCAGCGGCAGCCCAGCTGGGAGCGTGGCATGCCAGCGCCGCGCTCGAACGTCGCGTAGACGCCTAGCGCGACAAATACCGCGGCGACCGCGCCCAGCGTGACCCAGTCGCGCGCGCGCATCGGGCGCATCTGGCGATAGCCGAACTTGCCTGCCTTGACCAATCCTTTGCCGCCCATCGCCATACCGCTCCCAATCAGCCTCAACGCACGCCGTTTTCGGCTGCGCTGGCCATCGCTGAAGATATTAGTGGTCTTGCTGCCAGTAGAATGATTGAGCCACTCGCTCGATTGCGCCCACCGGGAATCGTCCGCGTCAACAATGTCGCCATACTTGTCGTCGGTGCGCGACTTTGGCTTGGCATCCAGCAGGACTTTTGACTTCTTGCGCACCCTGCAAACTCCCAAGAAATGTGCATGACATCAACCCACCAGCAACGTATCACACGGAACGCGCCTTTGCTTGCGCGATGGGAAGAAGAGTATGTCGAGCTATGGCAGGGGCGCTATGCCGTAAACAGGAAGCCGAGGAGTATACCCAGTGCGCCACCGGCGAAGACCTCTACCGGCGTATGGCCAATCAGTTCGCCAAGGCGATGCACGTCGAGGCCGCGCTCATGGAAAAAGTCGTCCATCATCAGGTTGAGGATACGTGCCTGCTTGCTGACGGCGCGCCGCACGCCCGCTGCATCGTACATCACCACCCCGGCGAAGACCGCCGCCAGCGCAAAGTAGACCGATCCCAGGCCATCCACGCGCGCCACCGCGGTCGCCAGCCCCATCACCAGCGCCGAATGCGAGCTGGGCATCCCGCCGGAGGCAAAGACATAGCTCGGCTCGAACTTATGGGTCGCAATCAACGCCAGCAGCACCTTGATGGCCTGCGCCACCAACCAGCCGGCCACGGCGGCCCACAACACACGATTTCCTAGCAAATCGGACAGTGGCGAATGCATGTCGCTCCTCGTCGTTATTCCTCATCGATCTCGATGTCCTCCAGTGTAAAGGAGGTCTGCCCAATACTGAGATCGGAACGTAGCTTTTCCACCCGCAGCTCCGCGTTCTGGAGCAGCTGGTCGCAGGCGTGCGCCAGCCGCATGGCGCGTTCGTAGAGCTGCATCTCTTCGTCGAGCGAATGCTGGCCATCCTCCAGCCGCGCGATGATGTCATCGATCTCGGCCATCGCCTTGTCATAGTCGGCCAGCCCATCGAGCGCGATGTCCGCCGATGCTGCCGATAGTGATGGATCAGATCCGTTCGCGCGACGCCCACGCCGCTCACGCTGCATAACGCTACTTCCTCTCCACCGCGGATGGCGCTACCCGCTCGCCAACCACGGCGTCAAACGTGCCATCGGCCACGCGCACCCGTAGCGAATCGCCCGGCGCGACCTGCCCAACGCTCGTCACCAATGTATCATCATCCGCGCGCCGCACCACGGCAAAGCCCCGGCTCAACGTCTGCAGCGGGCTAAGCGCGTGAAGCTGCTGTGCCCGCCCGCGCAACTGCTCGCGGCGGAGGTCGAGCTGAGCCTGCACCAGCACGCGCAACCGCTCGCGCGCCTCGTCCACCCGCTGGCGCGCCTGCTCAATGCGCCCCAATGGACTGGCGCGATCCAGCGCGTGCTGGTGAATGCCAAGGGTCGCCCGCTGGGTATACATATAGACACCGACTGCCTGATCGAGCCGCTCGCGCTGCTGGTAGAGCGCCTCGCGCCACGTTCGCAGGTCTGGCACGGCGGCGGTGGCGGCGGCGGTGGGCGTCGAGGCGCGCAGATCGGCGACGAAATCGGCGATGGTGAAATCCGTCTCATGGCCGATGCCTGTCACCACCGGAATCGCCGACGCCACGATAGCCCGCGCGACAACCTCCTCGTTGAAGGCCCAGAGCTCTTCGAGCGAGCCACCGCCGCGCGCGACGATGATAACCTCCGCTCGCGCATGGGCGTTCAACAGCGCGATGGCCGAGGCGACCTGTTCCGCCGCGCCCTCTCCCTGCACCAGCGTTGGCGCCACCACCACGCGCACCAGCGGGCAGCGTAACCTCAGCGTCCGCACGATGTCGCGCAGTGCGGCTGCCGACGACGATGTCACGACACCAATCACCGCGGGCGAGCGCGGCAGGTCACGTTTGCGCTCTGCCGCGAAAAGCCCCTCGGCCTCCAGGCGCGCTTTCAGCGCCTCGAAGCGCAGATGCAATTCGCCGATGCCCGCATCTTCCACGGCATCCACGTAAAACTGGACATCACCGCGCGCCTCATAGACGCTGAGACGCCCATGGACGAACACGGCCATGCCGTTGCGCAATGGCGGCGAGCTGAACCCATTGCCGCGAAAGAGCACGCAGCGCAGCGAGGCGTGTTCATCCTTGACAGAGAAGTAGCGGTGCCCGGCGCCGGACTGCACATAGTTGGTAATCTCGCCGCGCACCCAGGTATCCTGCAGATAGTAGTCTTCTTCGAGCAGGCTCTTGAGGTAGCTGGTCAGTTCACTCACGCCGACAATGCGCATGTGCCGCCGAACCTCTCCCACAGCCCATCCCCGGCGCCGGGGATGGGAGCTAGAAACGCGCGAGTCGAAGCGACATGGAGGGGCGCGGTTAGCCGCGGCTTACATACCGCGACGGCAGCCTGCCACATCCCTCACCAACGCCAACGAGCGCCTTCATAGACTGACAGGCCGGGAGAAATCAGGCTTTGAGCGGCTCGACCATCATCAGCACCTGGCCGTACTGGACCGGTTGACCGTCGTCTACCAGAATCTTGCGGACTCGCCCAGCCGCGGGCGACTCAACCTCGTTCAGCACGTTGAGCGCTTCAACAGCCCCGATGATCTGCCCTTCTTTGACGCTGTCACCCGGCGCGAGAGGCTTCGCACCCCGTCTTGCAACCGCGCGATAGAAACCGACCAGCGTCGAGCGGATGTCAAGTGCGTTCGCCGCTTCATCTTCCGCCTCGGCCTCAGCCGTAGGCTCAGAGGCGGTTAACGCCGCGCTATCAAGCAGTTCGCCAGCGCCCAGCGCTACGGAGTGATCCAGCGCCACCGGCGCGGGCTTGCGGAGGGTGAGATGCAGGCCATCACTTTCATGCTCGATGGTAATCTCTTCGATGTCGCTCTTCTCCATCAGCGTGATAAGCTGACGCAGCTCGGCGACACTGAGACTGGTGGACGTCGGTACCGGTGTCGGTCCGCTGTTGCGATCCGCGCGTTCGCGCACCATGGTGACTGCGCCTCCTCCTGCAAGCTCCGACGACCCCGGAGCGCACGAGCCAAAGTTCTCTATGAGTTGACCCGCTCGACGTAGCCGCCGGTGTCGGTCTTGACGCGAATCTTATCGCCCGTCGTCACGAAGAGCGGCACCTGAACGATCAGCCCCGTCTCGACGGTGGCGGGCTTGGTGCCACCAGTGGCAGTGTCGCCCTTGAATCCCGGCTCGGTATAGGTCACTTCCAGATCAACCGATGGCGGCAATTCAACGCTGAGCGCCTCGTCGTTATAGGTCACAATCTCGATCTGCATACCATCGAGCAGGTAGTTCTTGGCGTCGCCAAGCTGCTCGCCCGTCAATGGTATCGTCTCGAAGGTCTCGTTGTCCATGAAATAGTACGTATCACCGTCATTGTACGAGTACTGCACTGGACGGTGTTCGAGGAATGCCCGCTGGAAACGCTCGCCCGCGTCGAAAGTACGCTCGAGGTTGGCCCCCGTCCTCAGGTTGCGCAGCTTGATGCGCACGATAGCGCCGCCGCGCCCCATCTTGATGTGCTGCCAGTCGACAATCGTGAAGAGCTGACCATCCAGCTCCAGCGATATTCCTTTTTTCAAATCACCTGTCGAAATCATAGAATCTGCTTGTATCCTCCCGGAGCCGACCCTGTCGGTCCTCATCGACGCGCGCACAGTGGCAACGTCGCTCTTCTTCATCGAGTATGCGGGCCACACGGTCCATGCGACCGTTCCATTGCCCGCATACGGAATTGCGCCACACTATTCTATCACCGGATTGCCGCCAGCCGCCCAGTCACCCGGTCACGAGCGATACGAGCGCATCGAGCGCGTAGAGATAGCCCCGCCAACCCAGCCCCGTGATCTGCCCTTTACAGATCGGCGCCAGCAGCGAGGTATGGCGGAAGGGCTCGCGCGCGTAGATGTTCGAGAGATGCACCTCGACCCCTGGCAGGCCAGTCCCCGCAAGCGCATCTCGCAGCGAGACGCTGGTATGGGTCAACCCGCCGGGATTGATGATGATCCCCTGCGCTGAGGCCGCCTCCGCCTGGAGAAAATCGATCAGCGCGCCCTCATGATTCGACTGGAAGGCGTGCGCCTCACAGCCGAGCTCGGTTGCCCGTTCGCGAATCCGCGTGTTGATCTCGTCGAGCGTCATCGAGCCGTAGATCTCCGGCTCTCGCTTCCCCAGCGTGTTGAGATTCGGCCCATGCAGCACCAATATACGTAGGGGCCGCGCCGTCGTCTCGCCGTGACTCATCCCCATCACTCCAGACTACCCATCTTCACTGCGCTTCGGCGCCCACCGCCAGCAACGCCGCCCGCACCTCGTCGAGCGGCACATCGCTCACCACGGCGGAATGCCCCAGCGCCGTCGGCAGTACCCAGCGCACCGCGCCGCTCCGCACTTTCTTATCCCAGAAGATCGCACCCATAAGCGCCGTGGCGGAGACGCCCTCCAGCAGAGTGGGCAGCCCCAGGGTGGTCAGCAGCCGCTCCTGGCGCTCCACGACCTCCACCGGGGTCACGCCCAGCCGCGCGCCCAGCCGCGCCGCGACACACATCCCCGCGGCGACGGCCTCGCCATGCAGCCACGTGCCATAGCCCGCCACCGCTTCGAGCGCGTGCCCAATGGTATGCCCGTAGTTCAGCAGGATACGGCGGTCGTGTTCGCCCTCGCGCTCATCTTCCTGCACAACCGCCGCCTTGATGGCCGCCGAGCCAGCGATGGCGCGTGTCAGCGCTACCGGCTCCCGCCGCAGTAGGCCGGTCGCCGTCCGCTCGATCTCGTCGAAGTAGGCGGCGTCGAACGCGACCCCATGCTTGACAACCTCCGCCAGCCCCTCGATATACTGACGTTCGGGCAGCGTCATCAGCATCGCGGGATCGCTCAATACCAGGCGCGGCGGATAGAACGCGCCAATCAGATTCTTCCCTTGCGGATGATTGATCGCCACCTTCCCGCCGATGGAGGCGTCCACCTGCGCCAGCAGCGAGGTGGGAATCTGGACGAGCGGCACGCCACGCAGCCAGGTCGCCGCGGCATAGCCCGCCAGGTCGCCAACAACGCCGCCGCCGAGCGCGAGAATCGCCTCCGGCCGTTCGGCGCGCCGAGCCGCCAGCCAGTCGTAGATAGCTCCCAGGTGTGCGGCGCTCTTGCTGCCCTCGCCCACCGGCACGCGGCAGACCAGCGGCGCGAAGCCCGCATCCTGTAGCGCCGTCAGCAGCGGCGGCTCATAGAGCGAGCCAACGGCGTCATCGCTGATGATATGGAGACGCTTTGGCAGCCGCAACGCCGTCAGGTATTTCGCCAGCGACGTGATCGCGCCCCAGCCAACCACGATCTCATATCCCGACCCCTGCTGCGTGCGGACATGCAGTTGTGCGCTCTTCGCGCCGTCGTCGGGCAGCAGCCCGCGCCCTACCAGGCTCGCCGCAATGCGCGCCGCGGCATCAGTGGGCGTGAGCGTCTCGACCACCAGCGTCTCGTCGGCCTCGGCATAGAGCGGCGCGCGACGTCTATAGAGGGCGCCCAACTTCTGCAACGGATCGCTGCCCGCCAGCATGGGCCGCTGGCGACCCAACTCCGCGGGAGAGGCGGCGTGCTCCAGCAGGCGGCGCCAGATGGTCTCCGACGAGGCAAGCAGAGCCACCACACGACTGCGCTTATGGAGCAGCGCTCGGTTGGCGGCGCGCTCGACAATACCAGCGCCTGTCGCGATCACCACGCACCGCCGCTCGGCCACTGCCTTGAGCGCCGCCGTCTCGCGGTCGCGGAAGGCATGTTCCCCCTCACGCGCGAAAATCTCCGGCACGGTCATGCCGGAGATGCGAGCGATTTCTTCGTCGAGGTCGATAAATTGCCAATGAAGGAGCATCGCGAGAAGTCGGCCAGTCGCGGACTTCCCGCTTCCCGTTGGACCTATGAGCACCACACGCCGCACACACTTTGTCTCCATGCAGGCATTGTAGCATTCCCGGGCCCATGGCGTAACTACCGCGCGGTATCAGGGCGAGCCAGCGGTATATAGTCGCCCAGGTGGGTCTGCCATTCGTAGCGCGAGCGCTCGCGCCACTGGGCAAAGGCAGCATCGTAGTGCCGCTGGAAGTCGGCGCGGCTACAACCATTAACGCGCATGAAGTGCGCGACGACCGCCTCGTAGTCGAGCTTGCCCTCGCTCGCCAGCTTCCCGGCCAGCCCGATATGCTTGACGTGGTGGCAGAGGACGCAGAGCGCGCGGAAGCCTTCGAGACGCTGGATATGCGCCGTGTCGTCGTAGCGCCAGACCTCGTGGCAGTGCAGCTTACCGCCCGCGCCGCAAATGCCGCAACGGTTGCCCGAGAGCCGGTAGACCTCGCGTCGCAGCTTATCCCACGCTGGTCGCGACAGCACATCGCGCAGGTTGGCATACCAGCACGACTCCGGCACCAGCTCGATAGTCAGGCGTAGTGGAGGCAGATGGCTGTTGGTGGATGTCATAGACACCGATTTCCGCACGGGCTTCGCGTTTCCGGCAATCTACGATGGGACCGAGCCTTGCATCCTCATGCGAGGCGCTTCTCAAAATACACACTGAGCGGGTCATCGGTATAGTCACCGAATGGCGGTATTCGCGTAAAGCCTGCCCGCTCGTAGAGGCCAATGGCCGCATGCTGGTGGATGCCGGTTTCCAGCCGAAGGATGCCAACGCCCTGAGCGCGCGCATGGTCCGCCAGATGGATCAGCATCATCCTGGCAAAGCCTGATCCGCGAAATCGCGGGCGCACATACATTCGCTTGACCTCGCCGTAGTCGCCGCCGAAGAACTTGACGCCGCCACAACCGGCTGGTTCTCCATCCGAGCGCAGCAGGAAAAATGCCACATCCTGCGCCAGCAACTGTCCAACACTCAGCCCATGGCGGCTCTCGCGTGGATAAAGCGGGTCAAGCTGCGCTTCAAGCTCGGTGATGAGAAGGATAGCGTCGGCAGTGTCTGGGCGCTCCGGCGTGATGATTGCTGAAGCTAGCCGGTCGGTGTCCGTCATGTGGGGATCCGTTCGCTATGTACATGCAATACACGGGCATAAAATAGGCGCCCCGAACCGGCGATTGCTCGCCGATATCGGGGTGCTGCGAATTGGGGATATTCCCGAGCTGGCTAGGGCGGATTAGGCGTCGTAGTAGAGCGCGAACTCCAGCGGCGACGGGCGGAGGCGCACCTCGGCGGCCTGCGCACGCTTCAACTCGACGTACTTGCCGATCAGGTCGGTCGTGAAGACATCGCCCGCCAGCAGGAACTCGTGGTCGCGCTCCAGGGCGTCCAGCGCGTCATCCAGCGAGCCGGGCACCGACTTGATGTCCTGCTTCTCCTCGGCGCACATCTCATAGATGTTGCGGTCAACCGGCCCCAGACCGTTTTCCTCGGGCAGAATGCCGCGCTTGATGCCATCCAGGCCAGCCATCAGCAGGGCAGAGAAGGTCAGGTAGGGATTGCAGGTGGGGTCGGGAGGCCGGAACTCGACGCGCTTGGCCTTCGGGCTATCCGAATACATCGGGATGCGCACCGCCGCCGAGCGATTGCGCTGCGAGTAGACCAGGTTGACGGGCGCCTCATAGCCCGGCACCAGGCGACGGTAGCTGTTCGTGCTGGGAGCCGCCAGCGCCAGTACCGCCGGGGCATGGGTCAGCAGTCCGCCAATGAACATCCGCGCCATCTCAGAGACGCCCGCGTAGCCCTCGACATCGGCGAAGAGCGGCCGCTCATCCTTCCACAGGCTCATGTGCACGTGCATGCCGGAGCCGTTGTCGCCAAAGACCGGCTTCGGCATGAAGGTCGCCGTCTTGCCCGCACGCCGTGCCACATTCTTGACGATGTATTTGTAGAGCATGACGCGGTCGGCCATCGTCAGCAGCGAATCGAAGCGCATGTCAATCTCGCACTGCCCGCCAGCGGCTACCTCGTGATGCTGCGCCTCGACATCGATGCCGCAGTCCTCCATCAGTAGCACCATCGCCGTGCGCAGGTCTTGCAGCGTATCGTTGGGCGCGACGGGGAAGTAGCCCTCCTTGGGGCGGTTGCGGTGGCCGAGGTTCGCCGTGCCGTTGCGGCCGGAGTTCCAGTGGGCCTCATCGCTGTCTACCACGGCCCATTGCTCATTCTGCGTCGAGCGATACTTGACGTCGTCGAAGACGAAGAACTCCGCCTCCGGGCCAAAATAGGCGGTATCGGCAATACCAGACGACTTCAGATACTCTTCCGCCTTGCGGGCGATGTAGCGGGGGTCGCGGGAATACGGTTCGCGCGCCGCACCGGGCTGGGTCACGTCGCAGACAAGGCTGAGGGTTGGCTCAGCGGTGAAGGGATCCATGATAGCGGTGGTAGGATCGGGGAGGAGGAGCATATCGCTCTCGTTGATCTCCTGAAAACCCCGGATGCTGGAGCCGTCGAAACCGATACCCTCCTCGAAGGAGGAGGCATTAATCGCACGGGTGGGGATGCTGAAATGCTGCCACGTGCCAGGGACATCGGTGAACTTCAGGTCAATCATGCGGGCCCCATGCTCGCGGGCCATGCGCAGCACATCTTCCGGCGTTCTCGTCATCTGTTTCTCCGCGTGCTTTCTGAACATAGCGGTACGATATGATGGGGCCTATGCGCCCCCACTGCATCAACATTGCGCACACTGCACAAATCAATTTCGCTGTCACCAGTATAGCCTGGGAGCTAGCGGGAGCGGAACGACGATACGCCAGAAGTATCGTCCCGATCACTGTGCATGTTGCACAGTGCAATGCAGAAGGCTTCGCTCACAGTGGCGGTTTGATTCGTGGCCGCGGAATTGCGGGATGGGCCAGTGATAGCCATGTATCGTTCTCGCATCGGTTGGATTAGGTCGCGCATGATGGATTATTTGCGGCGAACAGGCAGAGATACAGGGCCGCTGGCGTCACGCCCGAAGGTCTGGGGCTGTGGTGGGCTGCTGATCGGACTGGTGATCGGCGTGCTGGCGACGCTGCTTGGCCTCTTTGTGCTGGCCCCGCGCCCGCAGGTCGCATCACCTGACACGGGCGATGCAAGCGGCGAGCTGGGCATCTCCCTGGATGACGTCTATCTCACTCACCTCCTGAGCGACGCGATGAGCAGCAGCACGCTGCCCATTCACCTGAGCAATATCCAGGCGGAGATTCTGCCGGGCGACCAGATACAGCTCTCGGCGACAACCAGCGGCCAGTTTCCCATAAGCGCTCCGCTTGCCGCCACGGCGCAGCTGCAATTGGAGTCGGGGCAGCCAACCATCCACTTTGTCAGCGCCCAGGTCGGCGGGCTGCCACTGCCAGCCGCCATCACGACGGCGCTCGAACAGCCGATCAACACGAAGCTTGCGCAGACGATGGCAAACCTGCTGCCGCCGGGTTCCACCGTCACTGGTCTGAGCACCACCGCGCATCATCTGCTGATGACGATCTCGAATGGCACCGGCTGATGAGATTTCTGGGGGAAATTTCGATCTAACCATCGCACGTTTGAGGCCCTCCAAAAGCCCGTTTGCAACGCTCCAGCCCGGCACAGTGGCCGCTCGCATAGGTTAGATGGCTATCACACCTATCTCTACTATGGCTTTTCGCCGCCCGGTGTTTTGTGTTACGCTGAGAGTATGTCAACTCTGCGTGCCGTCTCGGTCTACCTCCTCCGTCACAAGTACGTGCTCCTGGCGGGTGGCGTGCTTATTATCATCGCCAATCTGATCATTCTGCTGCCGCCGCTGCTGCTGCAACAGGCCATCGACAGCCTGAGCCAGCACGAGGATGCCGCGGTCCTCACCCGCTACGCGCTGCTCATCATTGGCCTGGGCATCATCGCCGGAGTCTTTCAGTTCGCCAGCCGTTACGTCATCAATAGCGTCTCGCGCCACATCGAGTATGAGATGCGCGGCGACCTCTTCAAACACTTTCAGCAGCTGGATCTCGCCTACTTCCAGCAGCGCAAGATCGGCGACCTGGTTGCCCGCGCCACCAACGACCTGAGCGCCGTGCGCATGATGCTTGGCCCCGGCATCAGCAATCTTTGCAACACCACTGTTGCGCTCACCGTCACCGCCATCGCCATGCTGAGCATCGATGCGCGTCTCACGCTCTACTCACTGACCGTCATGCCGCTGCTCTCGGTCTTTTTCTTCGTCGTCGGGCGTGTCATCCGCGTCCGCTTCCGCCAGGTGCAGGACCAGTTCGGCGAGGTCTCGGCACGGGCGCAGGAGAACTTCTCGGGTATCCGCGTCGTCAAGGCCTACGCGCAGGAACCGCACGAGCTGGCGGTGTTCAACACGATCAACGAGGAGTACGTCCGCCGCAGCATCAACTTCGCGCGGATCGACTCGCTGCTCTGGCCCGCCATGTACTTCCTCTCTGGGCTGGCTGTCGCCATTCTGCTCTGGCGCGGCGGCATCGATGTCATCGAAGGGCGCATCACGCTGGGCACGCTGGTACGCTTCAACACGTATCTCGCCGCCCTCGCCTGGCCGATGATCGCGCTCGGCTGGACGGTCAATCTGCTGCAGCAGGGCGCCGCCTCGACGGCCCGCATCCAGGAGGTGCGCACCGCTCTCCCGGTTATCCGCGACACTGAGGCGACCGATCCCAATGCGACGCCGACGCACGGCGAGATCGAGTTCCGCCACGTCGCGCTTGCCTATCAGGACGTCGAGGTGCTGCACGATATCAACCTGCGTGTGCCCGCTGGCTCCTCGCTCGGCATCGTCGGACCAACGGGCGCCGGGAAGTCGAGCCTCGTCAATGGGCTGGCCCGCGTCTTCGACGTGTCTGGCGGCGCGATCCTGATCGACGGCCAGGATATCCGCTCTATCCCATTGGTGAAGCTGCGCGCGGCCATCGGCTATGTGCCGCAGGAAAACTTCCTCTTCTCGCTCTCCATCAAGGAGAACGTCGGCTTTGGACTGGAGGAACTGGACGAGCAGCAGCTGGAATACGCCATCGATATCTCGCAGCTGGGCAAGGATATTATGGACTTCCCGCAGGGGATGCAAACGCTGCTGGGCGAGCGCGGCGTGACGCTCTCCGGCGGCCAGAAGCAGCGCACCGGCATCGCCCGCGCCGTCGCCAAGAATCCGCTTATCCTCATTCTGGATGATGCGATGTCGAGCGTGGACACCAACACCGAGGCGGCGATCCTCCGTGGGTTGCGCAAGGTGATGGAAGGGCGGACGTCGGTCGTGATCGCGCACCGCATCTCAACGGTCAAAGACCTCGATCAGATTATCGTGCTGGACGACGGACGGATCATCGAACGCGGCTCCCACGAGCAACTGCTCGCCCTGGATGGTCTCTACGCCGATATGTATCGGCAGCAGCTGCTGGGCGAGGAGCTGGACGAAGGCAATGGCGATGGGCGGGGTCTCAACGGCGAAGAGGATGAAGCACTGGTGGATATCCCCGATAGCAGCGCGGCCCGGCAGGCTGGCGGGGATTGAGGGAGGATAGATGGCTCAGGCATTCTTTCAGGAGGATGAGATTCTCGGTAAGGCGTATGACGCCCGGCTGGTCCGGCGGCTCTGGGCGTTCGTCCACCCGTACCGCTTCACCTTTCTCTTCACCCTGGCGCTCATCCTGTTGGCATCGGGCGTCGATCTGCTCGCGCCACTCGTGACGCAGGTCGCCATCGACCGCTTCATCGTGCCGACCCAGAATACCGGTCTCTCACCCACCGACCGCGCCAATGGCGTCTTCGTCATGAGCCTGATCTATCTGCTGGTGCTGGTCGCCGGGTTTGGCCTGCGCTACTACCAGAACTTTCTGCTGAGCATCGTCGGCCAGCGCATCATGTACGATATGCGCTCGAAGATGTTCGAGCACCTGCAAAACCTCTCGCTCTCGTTCTTCGACCACAATCCGGTGGGTCGGTTGATGACGCGCATCACCAACGATGTGGACGCCCTCAACGACCTCTTCACCTCGGGCGCCATCTCGCTCATCGGCGACGTCTTCTCGCTGGTCGGCATCGTCATCATCTTGCTCTTCGAGAACTGGCTGCTGGCGCTGGTCGTCTTCGTCGTCATCCCGCCGTTGATGCTGGCGACGGCGTACTTCCAGCGGGCCATGCGCGACAACTTCCGCGCGATCCGGGTGCGGCTGGCGCGCATCAACGCCAATATCGCCGAGAATATCTCCGGCACGCAGATTGTCCAGCTCTTCAATCGCGAGAGGCGCAACTACCAGTATTTCGACACGCTCAACCTGGACTATCGCCGCGCGTCCCTGCGCTCGCTCCTCTACTTCTCGCTTTTCTTTCCCGTCGTTGGTCTCTTTGCCGCGGTGGCCACCGCGCTCATCGTCCGCGTCGGCGGCGGACAGGTGCTGGCGGGGGCGCTCTCGCTGGGCGCGCTCGTCGCGTTCCTGCAATACGTTGACCGCTTCTTCCTGCCACTGCGCGACATGGCGGACAAATACACCGTGCTCCAGTCGGCGATGGCCAGCTCCGAGCGCATCTTCCGCGTGCTCGACGAGCCGGTGACGGTGCAGGATCCCGAGAAGCCGCTGCCGCTCGAACACGTGCGCGGCGAGGTGGAGTTCCGCGATGTCTGGTTCGCCTATAATCCCGGCGAGTGGGTACTCAAGGGCATCTCGTTCAAGATTCTCTCCGGCGAGAGCGTCGCCTTCGTCGGCGCGACCGGCGCAGGCAAGACCTCGCTCATCAGCCTCATCTCGCGCTTTTACGACGTGCAGCGCGGCGAGGTGCTGGTGGATGGCCACAACGTGCGCGATCTGGCCCAGGCCGACCTGCGGCGACACGTCGGAGCGGTGCTGCAGGACCCTTTCATCTTCTCTGGCACCGTCGCCAGCAACATCCGTCTACACGAGCAGGGCATCAGCGATGAGCGCATCCGCGAGGCGGCGCGCTTCGTCAATGCGGCAAAGTTCATCGAGCGGCTGCCGCGGCAATACGATGAGCCGGTGCTGGAGCGCGGGGCAGGCTTCTCGGCGGGCCAGCGCCAGCTCCTCGCCTTCGCGCGCGCTATCGCCTTCAACCCCGAGATTCTGCTGATTCTGGACGAAGCGACCAGCAGTGTGGACACCGAGACCGAGGCGCTGATTCAGGACGCGCTGGAGAAGCTGATGCGCGGGCGCACGTCGGTCATCATCGCGCACCGCCTCTCCACCATCCGCAACGTGGACCGCATCGTCGTGCTGCACAAAGGGCATATCGTCGAGGACGGCACGCACGAGTCGCTGCTGGCACGCAACGGCTACTACAAGCGCCTCTATGAGCTGCAATACGCGGAATCGCTGGCGCGTAGGTCAGCGTCGGCCCAGGGATAGCGCCAGACGAGTAGCGGACCGAGGGGCGGACGTGAAAGGTATGACACTATGCCCGAGCTCAGACTTCCCAAAGACTTCACCAGGGCCATCATCGATATCTTTGGTGAGGATGGCACCGAGTGGCTGGCAAACCTGCCCGCGCTCCTGGATGACTGCGCTCAGCGATGGAATCTGACGTTTGAGCCGCATTTCACACCGCTCAACTACAACTACGTCGCCCCGGTTATCCTTGCCGATGGTCATCACGCCGTACTCAAGGCAGGAGTACCCAACGAGGAGCGCCAACAGGAAGAAGATGCGCTGCGGTTTTTCGGCGGCCATGGCATCGTCGAAATACTGCGCGCTGACACGGACCGGGGTGTGATGCTGATCGAGCGGTTACACCCGGGAAGGCCGCTAACCGATGTCGCGGATGACGACGAGGCGACCAGTATTGCCGCGCAGGTAATGTCCGCGCTCTGGCGACCTCTGCTAGCCGACCATCGGTTTCCATCCGTCGCAGACTGGGGGAAGGGTTTCGCGCAATTGCGCGCCACATTCGACGGCGCTACCGGCCCATTCACCGCGCGTCTCGTCGAGCAGGCCGAGCGTCTATTCGACGACCTGTTGGCGTCGTCTGCTCCGCCTGTGCTACTCCATGGCGACCTGCACCACCAGAACATTCTCTCAGCCGAGCGGGCGCCCTGGCTGGCGCTCGACCCCAAAGGCGTCGCGGGCGAACCCGTCTATGAGGTAGGCTCTTTGATGCGCAACCCGGCGCCTGAGGTGTTTTCGCGGCCGCACCCCGAGCAGTTGCTGCTTCGGCGCGCAACGCTGCTGGCTGAAGCGTTGGGTTTCGAGCGCCAGCGTATTCTGGCATGGAGTATGGCGCAAGCAGTGCTTTCCGCATGGTGGTCGTATAAGATGCACGGCTCTGGCTGGGAACCAATGATGGTGTGGGCCGAGCAAATGGCCCATCTGCTCTAAGCGCTCGTCTCAGCTTCCGGCTCTACGCCCTGCCCAGGCGAGTGGCCCGCTGCCGGTGCTGGAGACCGGCGTGGGCGATGGCGTCACATCCGGGTTGATCGTCGGCGTCGGCTGGATGTTCGGCACGCCCGGTCCGGTCGGCGCGAAGGTATCGCCGAAATCGCTGACACCCCAGGAGTTGGACGCCGAAATAAACTGCAATTCGAGCGTTACGTTGTACTTCACCTTCGAGCCGCGCGTCACCGTGTAGGTCAGCTTCACATCGTTCGACTGGCTCGCGTTGTCTGGCACGCCGATCAACTGCGCATCGGTCACTTTGCCATAGAGATCGTCGGCGGTTTTGGCGTCGGTGACAAAGACGTCTGAGTTACGCTGCACGCGCAGAATGGAGGTAAGTAGGTTCTCGTGGAGGTCAATGTAATTCTGGGCCTTCATGTCATCCCAGAAGCCGCTGCTGGTCGCGGTGGGGTCTGGCTTCTGGGTGATGTAGCGCAGCAGATAGAACGAGCCGCCACCACAGACGCCGCAGACCAGCACCGAGGCGACAATCATAAAGAGCGAGAGCAAGATGCCATTGGGATGGTTCGCCTTCAGCGGCGGAACTTTGCGCGCGAACTCATCCCGCATGGCGCGCAGCCGCAAGACACGCTCATAGCGCTGCTCGCGTTCCTCGCCATTCTTCGTCTCGGGAAGCAGCTCCATCTGCTGAAGTTCCGCGTCAATTTCCTTCAGCCGTTCGCGCGCCTCGCGCAGCTCCGCTGGGGAGGCGCGGCGACTCTTGGCGGCGGCCATCTCTCGGCGATTAAACTCCCGCACGTCCACTCCTCGCATCTTCTCGGCATCATCTTGCGCTTAGTTTCGGTGTCTTCTCGTATGCGGCATCCATGCCCCACAGTCAGGCAGCCGCGCTGGCACTATACCGGCGCGCGTCCGGGAACGTCAAGCGCGTGGGAGAATAGGCTGTTTGCGGAACACCGCCGCCCTGTGCTACATTCCCTGAAGCCTATAAAGCTTTGGCGCCGCACGATGCGACGACCGCCGCTGTCTGCGCGATTCACTTAGATTCATCCATGAAAGGCAGGCTGGCATTCGATGACTTCGATGACCTCGCCTTCTTCGCCATCACCTTCCGCCACGTCGCGAACACCGATAGAGTTGACCATCAACGGACGCGTCTGTGCGCTGAGCGTGGAGCCGCGCCGCACGCTGCTGGACGCCCTGCGCGAAGACCTGCACCTGACGGGCGCCAAGCCGGGCTGCAACATGGGTCAGTGTGGCGCATGCACCATCCTGCTGGATGGCGAGGCGGTCTATAGCTGCCTGCTGCTGGCCATCGAGTGCCAGGGACACGCCATCACCACCATCGAAGGGCTGGCCCACGACGACGCGCTCGACCCGGTGCAACAGGCGTTCATCGAGCACGACGCGCTGCAATGCGGTTACTGCACGCCGGGACAGGTTCTCGCGCTCAAGGCGCTGCTACTCCGCAACGCGCAGCCATCCGATGAGGAGATCGAGCGCGCCATGTCTGGCAATCTCTGCCGCTGCGGCGCCTATCCCAAGATTCTAGCCGCCGCCCGCGCCCTGGCAGGCCGCCCATCCTGACGCAAACACCATACCTGGCTTCCCTCCCCGCGCTGGGGAGGGGTTAGGGGAGAGGGCTTCTGTAATGCCAATTCGCATTGTCACAACGCATCTCGAATTCGAGGGACAGGTTGAAGAGAAGCGCGTCGTGCTGGAGGGTGAGGAACCACCCGTCTGGGGGCCAGAGGCGCAGCTTCAGGTCGTCGGTAAGCCTACCCCGCGCGTAGACGCCCGCGAGCGTGTCACCGGCGCTGCCGAATACAGCATCGACGTTGCGCTGCCCGGCCTGCTGACCGCGGCTGGCCTGCGCTCAAGCCGCCCGCACGCGCGCATCAGCGGGCTGGATACCGCGCGCGCCGAGGCAATGCCAGGGGTGCGCGCCATCTTCTCCCATCTCAATTCAGGCGACTTTACCAATCCCTCCTCCGGGCTGCCCATCTTCGGCTCAGAGATGCTCTATCACGGCGACCTGGTGGCGCTGGTCGTCGCCGAGACCCCGGAGCAGGCACGCGAGGCCGTCCGAGTGATTGACGTGACCTATGAGCCGCTGCCGTTCGTCGTCAATCCGGAGGCCGCCCTGGCCGACGGCGCCCCTCAGGTCAACACGACGCGCCCATCGAACACCATCTCGGACGAGTTTCCCGCCGTCTACCAGCGGGGTGATGCCGACGCTGCGCTCGCCACGGCCTCCGTCACCGTGGAGACCCGGCTAGAAACGCCCGCCGCGCTGCACAACGCGCTGGAGACACACGGCGGCGTCGCCTCCTGGGATGGCTCGCGCCTCATCGTCTGGCTCTCCACGCAGGATGTCTACGGCTCGCGCCAGCAGGTCGCCCAGGCGTTGGGGCTGCCGCTCACCGCCGTCCAAGTCATCACCCGGTTCATGGGCGGCGGCTTCGGCAGCAAGTTCGGCGCGCACCGGACGGGACTGCTGGCCGCCTACGCCTCACGCCAACTTGGGCTGCCCGTCAAATACCTGCTCGACCGCACCGAAGAGAATCTCGACGCGGGCAACCGCCCTCCCAGCATCCAGTCCTACCGGCTCGGCGCGGTGGAGGACGGCACGCTGACCGCGCTCGACCTCGACGTCGTGCACAATGTCGGCGCGAATGGCAGCTGGGCCTCCCCGGTGACGCTGCCCGCGAAGGAGCTTTATCAGTGCGCTAACGTCCGCACCACCGACCGCCCTGCCCGCACCAATCTCGGCACGCTCGCCGCATTCCGCGCGCCCGGCGTAGTGGAGGGTATGGCCGGGCTTGAGGTGGCGATGGACGCCCTCGCCGCAAAGTTGAGCATGGACCCGCTGGAGCTGCGGCGCAAGAACTTCGCGGAACGCTATCAATTGCTCGACCGCCCCTATGCGCGCAACCTGCTGCATGAATGCTACCGTATCGGGGCGGAACGCATCGACTGGGCGACGCGCGACGACGACAACCGGCGCTTCCCCGCTGGCCGCGACGGTCACCTGCGCCGCGGCATCGGCATGGCCAGCCAGTTCTGGGGCGGCGACGGCGGGCCGCCAGCGCAGGCTATCGCCAAGCTCCTGCCCGATGGCACCGCCGTCATCATCACTGGGACGCAGGATATCGGCACCGGCACACGCACCGTGCTGGCGCAGATTGCCGCCGAGGAGCTGAGCTATCCGCTGGACCGGGTGCGGGTCGAGCTGGGCGAGACGGCGTACGGCGTCTTCTCCCCCGGCAGCGGCGGCAGCATGACCCTGGCCTCGGTCGGCCCGGCCGTCCGCATGGCCGCGACCGAGGCGCGGAAAGAGATGCTGGAGATCATCGGCCATCTTGCCGAGGCGCCAGCCGACGCGCTCGAAATCCGCAACGCGACGGTCTTCAACCGCGAGACCGGCAGTGAGATGGGCAGCGTCAGCACCTTTCTCGAACAACTGGATGGCCACGAGATTACGGCGAAAGGCATGCGCGGCCCCAACGCCGAAGACGTGACCGTGCGGACTTTCGGCGCGCAGTTTGCCGAGGTCGAGGTGGATATCGGCACGGGCGCGGTGCGCGTGCTGCGCATCGTCGCGGTGCACGACTGCGGGCGCATCGTTAACCCGCTGACCTTCAGCAGCCAGATCGAGGGCGGCGTCATCCAGGGCATGGGCTTCGCGCTCACCGAGCAGCGCATCGTGGACGAGCGGCTGGGGATGGTGATGAATCCGAACCTGGGCGACTACAAGGCTCCGACCATCCGCGATATCCCGGAGATAGATATCGTCTTACTCAATGAGCCACTTGAAGTCGCCAATACGCTGGGCGTGCTGGGCGCGGGCGAGCCGCCGATCATCCCGACGCCCGGCGCCATCGCCAACGCCGTCGGCCACGCGCTGGGGCACACCGTCACGCGGCTGCCGCTGACGCCTGATCGCGTGCTGGATATGCTAGCCAACGCTGGACAAGGAGTGTAGCCCATGCGACCATTCGAGCACCTCACCGTTCAGGCCAGTGACGACGCCATCGCCGCGCTCGCCACTGTTGACGACGGCAGCACACGCCTGATCGCGGGAGGAACCGACCTCCTGCCGCTGCTCAAAGACAATCTGGTGACGGTGGACCGGCTGATCGACATCAAGCCCGCGCGGGCGCTGCGCCATCTCTCCTTCGAGGCTGATGGCAGCCTGCGCATCGGCGCGCTAACGACGCTTGCCGAGATCGAGCGGAGCGCCGAGCTGGCCGAGCGGCTGCCCATCCTGGCGCAGTCGGTGGCGGACGCCGCCACCTCGCAGCTCCGCGCGATGGCGACCGTAGGCGGCAACCTGCTGCAACGCAGCCGCTGCTGGTATTTTCGCGGCCCGTTCGACTGCTGGCTCAAGGGCGGCGAGACGTGCTATGTGCGCAACGGCGAGAATAAGTACGCCGCCATCTTCGAGCAGGGGCCATGTCGCTCGGCGCACCCATCCGATCTGGCTCCGGCGCTGGTCGCTCTCGACGCCACCGTCACCCTGGAGAGCGCATCCGGCGCGCGCACGTTGCTTGTCGCCGAGTTGCTGGCGCCGCCCACGGCCGACGAGCGCATCGAGTATCGCCTCCGCCCCGGCGAGCTGCTCACAGAGATTCGCATTCCGGCGCAATCTCAAACTGCTCATGGGGTGTATCTCAAAGCGATGGATAGACGCGCGTGGGCGTTTGCGCTGGCCAGCGCGGCGGCGCAACTGACGCTAGAGGACAGTGGCAAAGTAACCAACGCGCGGCTGGTGCTGGGTGGCGTCGCCAATGTGCCGTGGCGGGTCACGGCAGCCGAGGCGCTGCTCGAAGGGCAGCCGCTCACACCAGCGCTGGCCGCTCAGGCGGCGGAACTGGCCGTTCAGGGTGCATCGCCGCTCGCGCACAACCAGTACAAAGTGCAGCTTGCGCGCGAGCTTGCCCGACGCGCGCTACTGATGGCAGCTAATATGTGGCCAGGAAATGGCTGATATCGGAAGCGAGCGAGCATTCCATGTCAGACGAGGTGAAGCAGCGGAAAATCGAACATGTCACCATCGCGCTCGAAAACGACATCGCCGCGCCGCAGCAGGCGACGTGGGCCGACGTGCGGCTGGTGCATCGCGCGCTGCCTGAGGTTGACCTGGACGAGATTGATACCTCGGTCGAGTTCCTGGGGAGCCGCCTGCGCTACCCCATCTTCATCTCATCACTCACTGGCGGCCATCCCGATGTCGCCACCATCAACGAGCGACTGGCGACTATCGCGTATGAATACGGTCTGGCAATGGGCGTTGGCAGCCAGCGGGCCGCGCTGGTGACGCCCGAGCTTGCCGCGACCTATGCGGTCGTTCGGGCCGCCGCGCCAAGCGCCTTTCTGATCGCCAATGTCGGCGCGCCCCAACTGATCGCGCAGAAGCGCCATCCCGCCTTCACAGTGACGGACGCGCAACGTGCGGTCGAGATGATCGGCGCGCGGGCGCTGGCTATCCACCTCAACTATCTGCAGGAAGCGGCGCAGCCAGAGGGCGACCGTCGCGCTCGTGGCAGTCTCGCAGCGTTGCGCCAGATCGCGGCCGAGGTGGGCGTGCCAGTCATCGCCAAAGAGACAGGCGCGGGCATCAGCTACGAGCAGGCGCACGCGCTCAAGGCGGCGGGCGTCGCGGCAATCGACGTCGGCGGCGCTGGCGGCAGCAGCATGGCCGCGATGGAAAGCGTCCGCGCGCAGTCTCGCGGTGATGATACGACGGCCCGCATCGGCCAGCTCTTCCGCGCCTGGGGCATCGCCACGCCCATCGCCGTCGTCGAGACGCGCCTTGGCGCTCCCGGCCTGCCGGTGATCTCCACCGGCGGCGTGCGCTCGGGGCTGGACGCCGCGCGGGCGCTGGCGCTCGGAGCCACGCTCATCGGCATGGGCTTCCCCTTCCTGAAGGCGGCGAGCGAGGGGCTGGAGGCGGTGCGCGCCTTCCTCGACCAGTTCCTGGCGGAGCTGCGCGTGGCCATGCAACTGACCGGAGCAGCCACCATCACTGAGTTGCGGCAGCGCCCGGTCGTCGTGACCGGCATGACCCGCGAGTGGTTGGCGGCGCGTGGATTCGAGCGCGACCTGCATGCGATGGCCCGCCGCGGCATGCCCGCGCGTGGCAGATGAGCCACTTTGAGAGTTCGCAGAGCAAACCCACGGCTTGTGGTACGTATCCTGCGAACGTAAGGCCCACTAGAGACCCATGAGACGGGAGTAATATACTCGTCTGGCGGAGCTCCGACGTTGGCCGTAGTGCACCGACGTCATGCGCGTAAGCGGGGCGCGAGTTATTGCTGGGCCTTGCACAATGGCATCTGACGTGCCATACTCGAATTGTGAGGATTCGCAAGGATCACAGCGCGTCGCGTATGTTTACGCGTTGTGTTGAAGCGTTCTCATTTCTCATCATCCGTACACACGGCCATCGTAGGTAGTTGGGCTGGCTATGGCCCAGACTCTGCTTGCAGACCGCGGAATCATCAGATGGCCCGCCACCGGACCAGCCACTCAGTTTGGAATAGCTCAGGCGCTTTGCCTTTGCTAGAGCAATGAGGAGGTATGTGTCATGGGAGTGTTACGAGTGCTCTCACACCGTGGAGATGATCGGTACACGTGGGAGCGAAACGCGGTAGAGGTCGGAGATCCCGAAGCTGTCGCGGCTGTCAAAGAGGCCGAGCGCATCTTCGCCGAGCAGCGCGAGAAAGGCGCCACCGCCGTCAAGGTTGCGCCGGGCAAGCCAGCCGAGCGAATCGACCGATTTGACCCCGAGGCTCAGGAAATCGTCATGATTCCGCGAGTCGTCGGCGGCTGACGCTATGAACTCGCTCAGTGACACACTTGGCGCGGTCGCAGTTACCACCATTATCCTGATTCTGGTGGGTAAGTTCGTGCTGATGCTCTGGTCGTGGCCAACGCTCAGCGCGCGCATGTGGCCCTGGCTGCGCATGCAGAAGTGGTGGCCAGTGCCCGCTGAGCGCACGGCGGAGATGCTGTTGCACGATCAACTCACACCAGTTCAGTATCACCAACTCTGCGACTCGGGCTACCTGGATCTCAGCAGCGCATTGCATCCAGGCAGAACCTACCGCATTCCACGCGGGCCGGGCCAGGTGCTGGTGATCGAGCACGACCGTGTGAGCGAACGGCTCTGCGTGCAGCCTGCCAGTGGCGGGCTACCAGAGGCGGATGTCGTGCTGATCCATAAGCTGCTGATCGAGGCGGATGAAGACGGCTACCTTCATACCGCGAATCACTTCCCACGCTCGATCTGGCATTAGCGCCACCAGGGCAGCGAGTGCGGCACGACCACACCAGCAGCCACGCGCGAGCTTGCGCACCGGAACCAGAAATGGCAGCCTCATTGGTTGAACGCTGCCCTCTCTGGTTCTGTGTGTTTTCCAGCCACTTCCCGACGCCCCATCTCGGTCGGCGTCGTTTCATCACACCCGTCTCGCCAGCCTCTGCGCTTCCGCGCTCTCCATCGCTTGACGCCGCTCCATACCGCCTCCTACAATCATGGGTGGATGCTAACAGACCGGCACGTCGGTACGTAATCCGCGCGCCGACGGAGATGCGATATGGACGAAAACGAGACCGCGACGAGCGGACAGGCGCGCACGTCAGGTCAGCACGCGACCCGCGACAAAGACGCGACCCGTCAGCGCTTGCTCGATGCGGCGGAACAGGTCTTTGCCGAGAAGGGCTATCACGGCACGGTGGTGGATGACATCATCCGCGCGTCGGATAGCTCCAAGGGCGGCTTCTACTTCCACTTCCTCAATAAACAGGCCATCTTCCTTGCGCTGGTGGATAAGCTTGTGCCAAAGCTCACCGCCGCCATCGATCGCGCCATCGCAGGAGAGACCGATCCCGTGGCCCAACTGGACGCGGCGCTGCGGACCGTCCTCGAAACGTTTGGACGCCATCGCCAACTCAGCAAAATCCTGCTGATCGAGGCGGTGGGCCTTGGCCATGGCTTCGACGAGAAGCTTATGCACACCCGTGGGCGCTTCGCGGGCATGATTCAGACGCACCTCGACCGCGCCGTCGCAGCGGGCGCGATTGCGCCGCAGGACACAACGCTCATCTCCTGGGCATGGTTCGGCGCGATCAACGAGATCGTCGTGCGCTGGCTGGCCATGGGACAACCAGAGCGGCTCGAAGACACGCTGCCTACCTTACGCTCACTGTTGCTGCGCTCCGTTGGGGTGGCGCTCCCAGACCTGGAAAGGAGCGCGCGGCATGGCGCATGAGACAGCAACCACCGCGCTGACCAATGTCCACCAGACGCTGCCCGTGCGCCTGGGCGTGATCGACTACCTCAACTGCGTGCCGGTCTACGACTGGTTGCTGGGCCAGATAGCGAAGGGCGACACCCCTAGTATTAAGACAGTGGCAGGCACGCCCGCACAGATGAACCAGGCGCTGCTCTCAGCCGCAATTGACGTCTCAAATGTTTCGAGCGTTGCCTTTGGCGAGCATGCGGGCGACTGGCTGCTGATCCCGCACCTCTCGGTCGCGGCGCACGGCGCGGTGGAGAGCGTGCTGCTCTTCTCCTGGCACGACGACTGGCGCGCGCTCGATGGCCGCAGCATCGCCCTGACCGACCATTCGGCGACCTCGGTGGCGCTGGTCAGACTACTCGCGGAGCGGCGCTATGGCATCCAGCCACGCTATGTGACGCAGCCGCCCGACCTCGACGTGATGCTTGCCGAGCACGACGCCGCACTGCTGATTGGCGACATCGCCTTGCGCGAGGGCTACCTGCGCCGTGCCGTCGCGGGGCGAGGCCAGCCGCACGTCTTCGACCTGGCGACCGAGTGGCAGGCGTGGACGAGGCTGCCGTTCTGTTTCTCGGTCTGGGCGGCGCGCGCCGAGCGGGCGGAGGCTATCGCCACCAGCGAGGTGGCGCAGCTGCTCCATGACTCCAGAGCGCG